>JAESGJ010000051.1_pt1 | contig 257763 bp, 251 predicted proteins | sample 9266241 | NCBI WGS metagenome assembly JAESGJ01 (sample SAMN14514841, study PRJNA621669) | algae metagenome | isolation source: Brasilonema octagenarum HA4186-MV1 and co-occurring heterotrophs from wet... | place: USA: Manoa Valley, Hawaii | collected 2009-07-20
TCGGCCGAACCCAGGAACAGGAGGGCCAAAACACCTGCTTGACCCGCGGCCACAGCCCGCGGGACATATCCCCGCACGGGTCAGTTCTCGATGAAAACCCCGGGTCAGTTCTCAGCGAAACTCAACAATCCGCCGCCCTGCCGCCGCCCCTCGCGGGCGGGCGGTGGCGGCAGCATCCTCTCTGCTTCCTGCGCGCCTGGCGGCGCCTTCGGGCCGCGCGGCGCCGGCGGCGGCTCGTCGCCGTTCCAGGCCTCGCGCAGCTCGCGCCACCGGCTGTCGGACCAGCGATCCGCGCCGATGGCGGTGAGCATCGCCCGGGCGTAGCGCCAGCCGTCCAGCGCCTCATGGGCGTGGATGTCCTTCCACCGCCCCGACTTCTCGACCCACTCGACCCCGACCATCTGCCGGCAGAACTCCTCGGTCGCGAGGTCCGAGAGGTGGACGTATCCGGGCGGGTGGCAGACGCCGACCGCGGCATCCTCCTTCGTGGGCGGGTCCAGGTTCAGCAGCCCGTAGAGCTCGGTCGTGGTGACCGTGTTGCCGACCAGGCCGAGGCGCTGGCCGCGCTTCCGCTTCCCGCCACGCGGGCCGGGATCGCGGACATCACCCCAGGCGAAGACCGGCGCCTGGTGCGAGGGCGCGCCCTTCACCGGCACCACGAGGCCGGGGTGCTTCCGCGCCCAGGCGAGAACGTGGGTCTGCTGGTAGCCGGTATCCGCGCCGACCCGGGTCAGCTTCATGGAGCCACCGCCCTCGCGGTCCCACTCGCCCGTGATGAACTCGCTGACCTTGGTCCAGGTCGCCGGCAGGACCGGGTTCCCCGGCACCACCAGGTGGTCCACGAGGTAGGACTGCCGATCGGATGACCAGCCCCAGACGAAGATCTCGATGCGGTTGCCCTGCACGTCGATGCCGCCGGTCAGCAGCAGCGCGTCGCGCGGCACGAGGCCCTGCTCCCGCTCCTCCCGCCGGTCGTAGAGGCGGCGCCAGGTCGGCGCCTCGCCCTTCATCCGCCAGGTCTCGCCCAGCCACTCGTTGGTGAAGGGCTGGAGCTTCGCCGGGTCCTTGCGGCTCGCCAGGAACTCCCTGGCGATGTTCAGCCAGGCCGCCTCCGGGAACTGGCTATAGGCCGCCCAGATGTGGAAGGAGCGATGCGTCGGCTGGTTCGATGGGTTGTGCGGGACGAACAACCCGCGCTCGTCCATCCAGCCCTTCCAATCCTCCTCGATGTCGCAGGCGGCCTCGCCCGCGCAGCGATACCAGGCCCGGGTGGGCTTCTCCCGCGGCTCCCAGCGGATGCCGGGGCCCGTGCCGTCACCGAACACCAGCACCTGCCGGTGCCCGCAATGGGGGCACGGCACATAGCGGTACTCCTGGGTCCCCTCGAGGAAGAGGCTCTCGGTGCGGCTCGCGCCGGCGATCAGCGGCGTGCCCCCGGCGACCTTCAGCGGGTCGTCCGAGGTGAAGCAGCGCATGAAGGCAAGCTTGGCCTGATCGCCCGAGATGCCGGCGGTCGGCGGCGCGCCGTCCGGCTCCTCGATGATCACGACATCGGCCGAGACCCGGCGGAACTCCTTGGCGGAGTTCATGCCCTTGATCTGGAGCCAGCCGCCCGGGAAGCGTTTGGCTCGGGTCTGATTATCCCGGTGCCGCGGCTTGAAGACCGCCTTCTCCTGGACCGCCTTCCACTGGAGCACCGGCTCCACGTCGTCGCGGGAGTACTTCTCCGCGTCGTCGATCGTCGGCTGGTAGATCAGCACCTTCCTCGGGTGCTGGGCGATGCTGTAGCCGAAGAAGTTCTGGACGATCTTCGAGTACCCGACGCGGGCACTCTTCATCACCGTGATCTGGCGGACACCCGGCTGGGTGAAGGCCGCCGCGATGTCCCGCTGGAACGGGAAGGCGCGGTACTTCCGCCCGTCCTCCAGCCGTGCGTGCTCGGCCGCCCACTCCGGCAGGCTCATGCGCTGGCGCGGCTGCCAGGCGGCGAACCAAGCGGTGACGTGCTGCGCGAGAACCCCGTCCCCTACGGGGAAGGGCTCACCCCTCGACGTCGTCGGGGGCGTCGTCGGCGGGCTCGTCGCCTCCATCGTCTTCCTCGCCGGCCACCGTCTCCACGCGGGTGGCGCTCAGATCCTCAAGGCCGTCACGGATGGCGCGGTCGATGCGGTCCAGCAGGGCCGTGTCGCCCTTGGCGACGATCGCCGGCACGCGGAGCATCCGGGCCTTCGCCATCTCGATCATGCCGATGATGGCCGCGCTGAGCGCCCCGGCCGGGACCAGCTCGCCGCGCGCCACCGCGTTCTTCATCGCCCGGGCGTCCGCGCTCTCCTTCGCGTCGCGGGCCTTTTCCGCCATCAGGTCCAGCTTCTTCGGGCCCAGCTCCGCGCTGCGGCCGGCCGCCTGCTCGCGCAGGTGCCGGATGTAGGCGAGCCGGCAGGCCTCAATATCCATCTGGCCGCGGGGCGCGTCCGGCAGCACGCCCTTGCTCTTCAGCGCGCGGACACTGCGGTCGCTGAGGTCCAGGTGGCGGCCCACCTCGGCGTCCGTCGCCATGAACCGGAACCCCTCCCAGGCGCGAGGCCCGAACCGGAAGCACCCGGGGTGGGCGTGAACGACAAAAAGGGGCCCAGGCGATGCCCGAACCCCTGCAAACCGTGGCGTCCGGCTGAACCGGAAGCGGAACCCCCTATGAAATCTCTGTGGCTAGGCTGATCGAGCACTCTGCCCCACCGTAATTCCCTCGGGCCGGGGAAGGACCCAAGGGGGTGTGTCCCTACGGCCACACATTCTGATTGTTGCTCACAAGGACAGATACACGCACGAATGTTGCTTGGATAGGGGCATTGCCCGAGCCATGCGGTTGGTGCATGGCTAGTCCGGGCAGTTGGCGACCTTGCGCCGGATGTCTTTTCTACTCGGTCGCGTGTCCGCACGAATGCGGACAGGCTCAGAAATGGAAAGCGTGCAAGTCAAAAAATGCCTCTGGGCGGGGCCAAAGAACGAAAGCCACGTGCACCAAATTGCCCTACTCACAGACCCGTGAACAATTTATATCCGGCATCACAGGCTCATCACCCTGCATTCCAGGGCGCTGAGCGGATGGCGGTAACAAGGCTTGGGCGGCGCTTCAATGCCAGAACGGACGGTGCTCGTACAACGGCACGGTATTGCTCGGAAGGCGAGGGAATACCGAGGCGCGCTCATAGAGGGCGACAGCGCTGGATCGCTATTCAGAATACACTTGGCCGGATCGCCCCTTCATGACTGGGTAGGGCTCTGCACGTTGGACCTAGCAAAGTCGCTGGTCGACTGCTGGCTAGATCACGCGCAACTCGCTGAAGATCAGGGGGGCGAGGCGGACATGAAAAAGCCCGGGCCGAAAGCGGCTCCGGGCGCTGGACACACGTAGGGTGTTCCGGGGTGGAGCCCATTTAGGGCATGTCCCGATGCATCGTCAAGCGCCTCGCTCCTCGATCTTGTCGCGGGTCAGCCGGAAGTGGTCCGCCAGCTGCCGGGCCCCGTCACGCAGCTTGGCCGCGGCGTCGAGGGAGGAGGGGAACAGGCCGCGCGCCACGTCCTCGACCACCGGGCGGACGCTGAGGCTCAGGTGGTCCGTGGCCCGGCAGTAATCCGCCCAGTCGCGCGCCTGGCCCGTGCTCATGCCGCCATAGCCACGGCCACCCCCAGATCGCCCGGTGCCCGGGGCGATGCGGCATCCCTGGTAGAGGTCGGCCAGCTGCACCATGGCATCCAGCCGCCGCCCCCACAGAACGCCAGCCCGCTCATAGTGATCGATCACGCCATCCCGGACCCGGGCAACGGAGGCCCGCTCCAGGTAGGTCGTGCCCGCCTCTTCCCGCACGTCCACCAACACGTCCTCCACCTTCACCCCTCGGGCCTGCATGGCCGGGCCCTGCGCCCCCCTGTCGGCGGCGCTCGCCCAGGTCTCAGCCGCACCCACCAGCCGGACCCGCTCCTTCGCCGCGGCGTCCCGCTCGGCCTTCAGGGCCGCCATCTCCCTGGTCACCAGCACGCTGCACAGCATGCGGGCCCGCTGCAGGCGGCCCGCGTCCTCGGGGCACGGGTCAGGCAGAACCGGCCGGCGATGCTCCACCATGGCCGGGGAAAAGACGGCGCTCGGCACTCTGGTGGCCATCGTCGTGCGTAGCGGCTGCGGGCGTCTCCAGGTCGTCATGCGCCGATGCGCTCCTTCACGCTCCAGCACACAACCGGCCCGCAGGCGGGGGGCGCGGCGGCCCCCCGGTCGATCTTACTCATCCGGGGCTTTGCTCCTTCTTCGGGGGGCGCAGCGCCGCCAGTCGGCGGCGGTCATCGATGTCATTGACCATTCCGTCAGTACGGATGTGTTCGCCCGCCCCGTGGCGGGCGTAGCCGATCAGGGTCTCTGCGATCTTGCTCAGTGCCTCGTCGCCCGTCGTGGCGACGCCCAGCCGAAGCCAGGCAGGCGCGCGGACGGTGAGGAAGTCCAGAAGATCAGCTTCGGTCGGGCACCAAACCGTGTGCGCCCCGAACACATTCCACATCTCGACCGCATACCCCCGATCGCCCGTAAGCTTCACTGTCTCGATGTGCTGCCCTTCGTCATCTCCGTAGGTGTAGCTGTCCAAGTCGGACGCGCGTGTTTGATCCGGACCCGACCAGATGCGGTCTTGCTCTGCGCCCCACCAATTGGGCGAGGAAACGGTCTTAAAGGTCCCGCCCAACCAGGCCGTGATGATCTTCGAGGTGCTGTCGTCGGTCATGCTGCTCTCCCGTTCCGAGGTTAGAGGGTTAAGGGATGATAGAGGGTTGTCCCTATGTATCTCCACTCACGCGCGCACACGCGTGGCGCGCCAACGGTATCACCCTCTCCAACCCCCAACCCTCTCACGCTTCCTCAGAGCGACGACCTTCGCCGGACTGGTTCGGGCGCAGGCCAATACCCTTCACCCACTGGATGTTCTTTGGGGCGATATATTTGAGCCCCGGCGTCTTCTCGATCCTGCTCGGCGCCATCGGCGGAGCAGGGAGCATGCTGGCGGAGACGCGCTGCGCCCTCGGCTTCTGGATGTGGCTCATAGCTTCCCCCCGATGACCTGCGCCTCATCCGGCCGGGGCCACCCCGGGACGATGCGGCGCAGCTCGTCTCCAGTCGTGACGATGGTTCCCTCCTTCCCCGGCACGGACATGGCGATGACCCCGCCACCGTGCTGGGTGATGGTCGCGCCCCGCGCGATGGCGGCGCGGACGCGAAGTGCGCGCTCCCGATCTGCAGCATCCGGCCGGCCTTCGCTCATTCGTCCTCTCCCGGGAGAGGAACGGCGGCGTTCGAATAGACGCCGCGCCGCTGGTCCAGCTCCAGATATGCCACCGATCCCCGCCGCCCCCATTCCTGGAAGCGGGCCTTCGTCAGATGGATCTGGGTCACCCCGTCCTCGGTGTGCACGGTGACGCCCAGATCCGCCTTGTTGGCCCAGTTGGCGCTGCCCGCGATGTCGTAGAGGCTCGGCGGCGACACCTTCTTGCCCGGCTTCTCCGGATGCAGCTTGGTCGGGTGCGCGACGATCCACACGTTGCAGGAGTGCCGGCGCATGAAGGCCCGGAGCCTCTGCAGGCATCGGCCCACGTACTCGGTCTCGGTGAACTCCCGGCTCCTCCGGTGCTCCAGCTCGTTCCACGGATCGATGAACAGGTCCGTCACCCCGGAGCGCAGCACCTCCAGCTTGGCCCGCTCCAGCAGCCAGTCCAGCGTGGGCGCCTGGTCCTCCTTGTCCGGGTCCGCCACCAGCATGGCGACACGCGGGTTCAGGTACGCCTCTGCCTCGCCCAGCTCGGCGTCCGTCAGCTCGTCGCCAGCCTGGGACCGGTAGAAGGGCTTCTTCCACAGCACTGAGGCCATGTGCGCGACGAAGCGTTTCCAGGGCTCCATCTCGGGGCTGAAGATGGCGAACCGCCGCTGGTGGTGCTCCATGATGTGGGCCTTCACGAACATGGCCCAGGTGGACTTCCCGTGGTTGGGAATGCCGGTGATGACGATCAGCCGCCCCTCGCTCGGGAGAGCCATGATGGCATCCGTGTTGCTGGTGCCGGTGGAGAGGACCGGCGGCCGGCCCTGGTTCCGCAGCGCCACTAGGTCGCCAGCCTGGATCCGGTACACGCCCTCGATCGGGTAGGGCTGCGCCGCCTCGATGCACTGCCGCACGCGCTCAGGGCCGTGCAGGCGCAGCACATCGCCCGCGTCCTTGCAGCCTTCCGGCCAGGTCACGAACCAGCAGCGGTGGCGGCCGAGCCTGCGGGCCATCTCCTCCCGGAGCGCCTTGCCGGGCTCGTCGCCATCGCCCGCGAGGATGTGCTTCTCGATCCGGTTCAGCCGCTCGGCATGGGTGCCCAGGGCGAGATACCGCTTCTGCCCGTGGCGCCGCGGGTCGTCCTCCTCCAGCAGCCGCTTGCTCGACCCGTCCTTCAGCGTGACGACCTGGGGATAGCCGGCCTCGTGGACGGCCATCACGTCTGGCTCGCCCTCGACCCAGATCAGCATGTCGTCAGCCGCCACCGCGTCGATGTTGAAGAGGGTCGGCAGCGGCGACCTGTCCTGCATCAGCTCCTTCTCGGCGGAGCGGTACTTCCGGTTCACCAGCCGCCCCTCGAACAGGTAGGGGAAGACGATCGCGTCCTTGTCCAGCCAAGTGTTGCCGGGCTGCCGAAAGCCCTTCGTGGTGACGTAGCAGCCGAACAGGTCCACCGTTTCCTGGCTGATCCCGCGCGCCCTGAACCAGGCGTAGAGTTCCTCCGGGCGCCGCATGTCGCCGGCATGGTGAGGGGTGGGCGGGATGACCTCGCGCTCGGGCTGCGCCTCCTTCCGCCAGGCCTGCTCGCCCCCACGGCGGGGAAGATGGGCTCCGTCTGTCCAGGCGCACTTGCCGCGGTGGCAGACCCAGACCGCACCCTCGCCATCGGGATCGATGGTCACGGCCAGGCAGTCCTCCCTGCTCCGCCCGCCGTCGCAGCGCGGGCAACGCAGGCGCTCGGTGCGGCCGGCCCCGTAGTTCTTCAGGCGGATGCCATGCTCTGCCAGCAGCTCGCGCAGGTTGTCGGGCGTGCTCATGCGATGGGTGCCTGTCGGCGGGTTGAGGGGTGGGGAGCGGAGCGGCCGAACTGGGCCTCATCCCAGGCAAGGCGCTCCGGGGTGCCGACGCGAGGCTTCGGCAACTGCCGGACCTCGGCGGGGGAGCGGTTCCAGTACCGCTCGTCCAGGGCCGGCAGCAGCTTCGGCGCGGCGGCGGCCCGGCCCCGGTCGTCGTGGAAGCCCTCCAGGACGCGGACCACGTTCTTCGGCATCACCGCCCAGTCCAGGTCCGCCTTCCAGCCGCGCTCGCCGCCGCCCGTCAGGAAGGAGGAAGCCGCGATCCGGCGCAGGTAGGCCTGCCACCGCTCCAGGTCGCCACCGAACTCAGCGCGGAGGCGTGCCGCGATGGCGCGGCGCCGGGGGTCCGTTGCCTTCGCCACCCTCGACAAGCCTGCGGGGACGCAAATCGCCTCCCATGCTGCCAGCGCAAGGGGCACCGGGTCATCAACAGCCGCCGCTGTGGGAAGGGGCGGTGGCGCGGTTTCTCCCGAACCATCCGGCGCGGGCGCGTCGCCGCTCGGCGACGAGAGAGCGAAGCTCTCTTCTTCTACTGTCCCTGTCCCTGTCTTAGCCGTGGCCGTACGGGTGACAGGTCCGTTTCCGGTGCCGTGACCAAGCGTGACAGGTTCCGTGACAGGGCTGGACCTGTCACGCGTGACAGGTCGTGACAGGTCCGTTGCAGGAGACAGGCCACCAGCCCGCGCCACCATGGACCGCAGCGTCTCCATGGTGGTGTCCCATGGAGGGGAGAGGCCCCGTTCGCGGAGCGTCGCGAAGAGCCGCTTCCGCTCATCGCGATGCCGCCGCTGCCGCTCGGCCTCGTTCTCCTTCATCTCGCGATGCTCGGTGCGAGCCTCCCAGGCCTCCCGCGCCTTCTCCGCCACGACAGGGTGATAGAGCCGGCCATCCTGGCACTTCACCCAGCCCTTGAGCGCCATGCCCTTCACCCGCGCCCAGCGCGATCCGGCCCCGGACAGGTGCGCGAGGATGCGCGGATCCTCGGGGAGGCTTGCCGCGGGGATCTGCACCCAGGACTTCGCCCATAGCAGGACGGCGGCCTTGAACTCATCACCTGTCGCAAGCGCGGCAAGATCGCTGTCGCAGAGCCTGACCACGTCCAGCGGCATGAAGGGTAGGCCGCGCAGATCGCAATCGGGCGGCGTCAGCGGCGCCGGAACGTCCGGCTCCGTCATGCCGCCACCGCCACCGCCTCGATCGGCGAGAAGGCGAGAACCGGCGGCCTGCCGAGCCGGCGGCGGGCCTTGTTCTTCGAGGCAACGTCCTCGGGATCGCCGATCCAGAGCATACGCTCGGCGTTGAGGCAGACCATCAAGGCATGCATGAAGTTCGGCTCACCGTGCCAGTCCCGAACAATGGACTGGAAGCGAAGCATGGCGCGGACGGGGTCGGCGACCGCAGCGATGTCCAGGGTGTCCTGCAGCCGCGGCAGTCGGGTGTTCGCGATGAAGCCGAAGCGCAGCAGCTCGCTGTGGATCTCGTCGCGGGTGAGCGTGCTGAGCTGGCTCGCGATGCGCCGGTCGCTATCGGTCTTCGGCCCCCCTCCTGGGAATAGGGCCGAGGAGCGGTCTGGCGGCGCCAGGGATGGAACTGGCTCGGGCTCCGCCCGGAAGTCGAAGGTGACGCAGAGGGGCGAAATCTCGACCGACTGCCCCCCGCTCGGCGCCGTCCCGCTCCATGCCTGCGACATGGTTCCCCGTTGGCGCGACGCATCGGTCTCGATCAGCAGGCCGCAGCGGTCCGGCCTTGCCTGCCAAGGCTCCACGGGATCGGATACGCCGTAGAAAGCGCTGCTCGGACCCTCCCACTCGACCCACACGACCTGAGCCGGCGCCACCGCGAGGCTGTGCACGTCCCGCAGCCACGCTGCATCCGACGCGCCCATGTCCGCCGCCAGGCGCCCCGCGGTGGGCGTGACCTCCAGGCAGAGGGCTCGCCCGATCACCATGGCAACACGCTGATAGTCTGGCTGGAAGGGATGCCGCTTGTCGCGCCCCGCCGCGACGATCTGATCTGCGAGCCTCATTCCGCGCCCTCCGCGCTGACGCCGAATGCGGCTGCTGCCTCGGTCGCGACGCGCACCACGTCCAGCACCTCGGCCTGGATGGTGGCCCGGTCCTTCCCGCAGAGCCGCCCGTCCGCCATGCCGTTGGCAAGCGCCTGGAGAACGTCATTCGTCTCCTTCGCCACCGCGGCCGCATGAGCGATGGCATTACCCGCTGACAGGCCGCCGATCCTCTCGATCCGGAAGCCGCAGCGCCGCGCCACCTCCTCCAGGAGGTCGGCGTTCCCCGTGACCTGGGTGAGCCGGATGAGCACGTCGATCGGCATCATCTGGGCGTGGTTTAGGTTCTGGTAGTTGCCCAGCATGGTCGCTCCCACTCGGCCCCGGAGGGCGGCGGCAGCCGCCTCCGTGCCGCCCGCATCCTCATTAAGGGCGCGGGTCAGGTGCTTCAGCGTGGCGTCTTCGGCTGAGAGACTGATGCTCATGTGCGGAGGTTCCACATGACAGGGTTGATGCGCTGCGAGAGGTTCCCGCCATCAGCCAAGGGGCGAGCGATGAGCGAGACGATCAAAGGGGTGGAGTGCCTGGTCAGCGAGGACGGGATGCTGTCCCGTGTGGCGCTGGGCGCGGAGGCGGCCATGCTGGGCGCAGCGGCGGTGGAGGCGCTGATCTGGAAGCTGGCGGCCTGCCGCGCCGCGATGCTGCCGAAGCGCACCGCCTTCCTGTTCGAGGGGAGCCGGATCAACCTGGGCGAGGCCGTGCGCGTCACCACCGATGCTGACGGGCGCGAGATCACCGCCGTGATGCATCCGGGCCTGGGGTGGGTTGGGGCCTTCGATCAGTACGCTCTCGCCAAGCCGAGGCGTCGAAGAAGTCGTTCGGCTCAAGATAAACTGGGGGTGTGAGATGCCGTGCGCGATGGATAAGGGCGGGTATCCGACGGGACGGAACCCTACCGGCTTTGATCCACCCCCACACAGTACCCTGGGAAACGCCGAGGAGCCGCGCCGTCGCGGACTGCCCGCCAATCCTGGCAACCACCGCCGCTGCCGCGCTCTGAATACCGGTCATACCGGTATTCGTTACCGCTCGTTCCCGTTAGCGGTCAACTGGTTTTTCCGGTTCGGTGCACAGCATGAGCACTGACAACGCTAACCCTTCGCCTTCCGATCCCGACCCCCGCCCCGACTGGGCCGTCAATCTCGCCGCGCGTCGGCGGGAACTCGGTCTCTCACAGAGCCGCTTCGCCGAGCTGGTCGGAGTGTCTCAGTCGGCCGTTACCGACTGGGAACGAGGAAAGTCCCGCCCCCGGTTGGGGATGATCTCCAAGATCATCGCCGTACTAGAAATGCAGCCACAGAAGCTGTTCCCCGACCTACTTTCCGTAGCACCCGCTGCAGAAGTCATGGTCCGGAACATTAACGCACAGAACAGCGCGCTCGACGCCTCCATGGCCCAGAATGCGGAGGCAATAAAGTTCTCCTCGCTTTTTGTGGAGCTCTTCCGCATGAGGGAAGCACTCGACATGACCTATAACATGCGACGCTTGGCGGAGGATGCCTTCCGCGCTTGGGTTGAGCTCGGGCGAGACCCCTCAGAGGAGGCCATCCAGCGCTACGTGAACAAGGAGCGGGAACGCTGGCAGCGCTATCTGGACAGGCACGCCGACAGCATGGAGCGTCACTATGTCGAGCGGCACCGGTATGAAACCAGTAATTCCGGTTGACGTGTAACCGCTAATTCCGGTAGTAAGGTGGCACCCACCCAGGGATCCACCCATGTTCGAGACAGCTTCCGCCCTGCCCACCCCCGCCCTGATCCCCTTCGCCTTCGAGGGGAAGGAGGTCCGGGTTGTCACCATCGGCGGCGAGCCTTGGTTCGTCGGACGGGACGTGGCCGAGCGCCTCGGCTACGCGGATCCGACCAACGCGATGAAGCAGCACTGCCGTGGGGTGGCGAAACACCACCCCATCGCAGATGCCCTCGGGCGAGAGCAGGCGACGCGCGTCCTCTCCGAGCCGGACGTGCTCCGCCTAATCATGGGCAGCACGCTCCCGGCGGCGGAGCGCTTCGAGCGCTTTGTGTTCGAGGACGTGCTGCCGACCATCCGCAGGACCGGTAGCTACGGCACGCCCGCCCCCTTCCGCTCCCTCCGTGCGCCGGCTGCCGCAAAGACGCTCTCCGCTTTCATCAGCATGGGCAAGCGCTTCGGCCTGGATGAACCCACCGCCCTCATCGCAGCATCGCGCGCCACTCGCGCCGAGGTGGGTCTCGACCCGATGGCGGCGCTCGGCATCACGCATCTCGCGACGCCCGACCAGGAAGCGATCCTGACGCCGACGCAGATCGGCCAGCGCCTTGGCGGCCAGTCCGCGATCAAGGTCAATAAGCTGCTGCAGGATCGCGGCTTCCAGAAGAAGGCGGCAGACGGCGCCTGGGAGCCCACCAGGGAAGGCGAGCCGTTTGCTCGGTGGGACCTGACCGGGAAGAAGCACAGCGATGGCACCGCCATCCGCCAGCTCCGCTGGAACGCCAGCATCGTGGCCGCCCTTCAGCGCGCCACCTGAGACCCCGCGCCTGGGCGGGTGATCCCAGGAAAAGCGGGCCGCTGGTGGAGGTGGTGCTCCTCCAACGGCCCTGACCACCAACAGCAAGGCCAGGAGCCTCCCAATGTCAGCGGCTGTGAAGGGTGATACCGCCTCCAGGGCGGGCAGGAGAAGTGCGTCCGGATTTCGGACGCCGAAAGCGACAAGGACGAGCGCCGCGACGGCGCATCGCGTGGGTCCCGGCCAGTGGGACCCCCGTCCGCTGCTGGAGCAGATCGAACGTGAGGTTCCCGGCGCCTCCTCCAACGAGGCGATCTTCGGCCTGCTGCATCGACTGGATGGGTTGGATGGGCCGAACCCCCGCCGGGCCAATTGGGCCGACCCCGAAGACGAGGGCGGCAAGAGCCACGAGCACTGGATGGGGCGGTGGTGCGCGGCGCAGGAAACGCTGAAGGCGAAGCTCGCTGGACTGCCAGGCACCATGCACCCGGCGGCTATGGCGGATGCCCTGGCGTTCGTGATCGAGGATCAGCACCGCAACCCCGGCTGCTACTCCAGCGACGATGCCTCCTTCGCCATCGCGCGGCGGGTGGAGCGTGACCTCCGAAGCATCGGCGACGACCTGCGCGAGATTGCTGGCGTGGCAGCGGGGGCTGCCTCCTTCCCGCAGCAAGAGGTTCATGGGCGCGACGCCGAGTTGATCCGTGCAGTAGGGGCCATCGACGCGGCGCGTGACGCATACAACCAAGACCATGGTGACGGCGGGACCGACAACAACCCTCTCTGGCAGGCCTACGAGAAACTGCGCGACATCATCAGCGAGGCTTCGCCGCAGACGGTGGAAGGGCTGTTTGCGAAGGCGCGCGCCGCGAAGTCGGAAGCGCGGGTGCTGGTGAATGGCACCTACTACGAGCAGCCGTCGAACACACCGGCCGAGACGTGGGCATGGGATCTCGTGAACGACTTGGTTCGTCTGTTCGGAGCCGGCGCGCCGCGCCAAGCGCAGTCCTGCCCGGTAGCTGCCCTCATCCCCGATCTGGCGCGTGCCGAGAACGACTATGGCGCTGCTGACTATGTCGTCGGCGCGGACGCGATGGAGCGGAAGGTTCGCGATCATCTCGCAAGCATGGCCAGCCGCCGGATGGATGCTCTCTGGGCCATGGTGGAAACCCTCCGCCCGAGCAGCCCGCACGGCGCCATGGCCTGCGTCCTCGGCGCGATCCGCCACCTCGATGATCTCGACGCCAGCTCGTATTCCGAAGAGGAGGTGGGCAGGAAGGCTGAGGCGGCCCGCAATCTGCTCGCCGGCGCTTACTACGTCTTCCAGGGAGTGCACGGAGAGGCGGGTTTGCAGCCGGTGAGAGACGCTCACATCGGCCTGTACCGCTACAGTCTCGCCACCCGCGAAGAGTACGAGGCCGCACAGCGGAAGATCGAGGCGGGCCTATGAGCCGCCCGCACCTCGCCTGGGCCGCCACCGCCGCCCTGCTCATCGGCGCGCCCTACGGGGCCGCTGAACTCTTCCTGGCCGCGCAGCACGAGGCGCGGCTGCTCGACGCCGCGGACAGCATCATCTCCGCGCTGGACGAGGCCGAGGCCCCCTTCGCTGAAATGGAGCCGGAGGAGGACGAGGACGACATGGCGGAGGCGAGCCTCCAGCCCACCGTCCTCTGCCCGGACGTGCGCCCGCTGCGGCGGCTGCGGGGAGGGCGGACCTGATGCCCAAGGTCATCACGAAGTCCGCGGTCTATGCCCGGCTGAATGACGCGGTGAAGAGGGCCGGAGGCACCAGCGCCTTCGCCCGGAAGATCGGCGCGTCACGGCAGGATGTGCATGCCGCGCTCAACGCGGATCGCCACCCCGGCCCCGCAATCCTCGCCGGGATCGGCGTCCGGAAGGTGGTGGAGGTCCGGTACGAACTGCTCGATCCGGCCGCCACCGGGCAGCCGGTCCCGGAACCCGGCACCTGCGCGTGCCCCGCCACCGGGGAGCGCGCTTGCATGAACCCGGTGTGCCCGCGCCAGCCGGCGCACCTGCGTGAAATTCCGAAGCCGGAGGCCGCCTGACATGGCGAATGCCCTGATCCTGAACCTGCCCGGCGGGCGCCTGACCATTGGGCCCGCCGATCCCACGGCGACCCACCTGCCCATCAAGCTGGACGGCGCGGGCAACGTGTTTTGCGCCCGTGAGGCCGCGCTGTCCCGCCGGCACGCGGCGCAGGTCGAGCAGTTCATCGGCCTGTGGCTCGACCCGCCGCCGGCCATGGCGGACCTCGATGCCGAGAGACGAGTTCTCTCGGCCGCGATGCGTATGCCGAAGGTCTACGAGGTCCTGTCGATCGAGCTTCGTGAGGAGCACTTCGGTGATCCGATCCACGGTCGGGTCTGGGCCGCCATCGGCGCGCTCTGGAGCCTCGGAGAGCCGTGGGGGGTCGAGGACATTCTCACCGTCATCGAGCCGGCTGGTTCGCTGGATGAGGTGGGCGGAGTGTCCTACCTGAACGAGGTCTCGGAGATTGGCTGCAGCGCGATCGATGCGGCGATGAGCGCGCGGCGCATCATCGAGCGGCACGACGACCGGACGAGCCAGCCGGTACCCTGGGGACGCGACTGATGCCGCGCCAGGTCATTCCGCACTTCTCCCAGGTGCCGGAGGGGTTCGCACCCGTCCGGAAGCACCTGTTGCCCGGCGTGACGGCGCTGGACGCGGTGCGGTCCGCCAACGCCTGCAAGTACGAGGCGTCCCGCCTCCGACTGCAGCTGGCGCGGGGCGCCGTGCCCGACATCCACGTCCGCCGGGCGGAGGAGCAGATCGTCTCGCTCATGCTGATGGAGCGGACGCTGGCCGCGCTGTGCGGTGCCCTGCGTGCCGCCGAGCGGGAGGATGCCCGCGCCATCTCGACCGAGCCGGCGGAGGCGCCCCATGCCGCCTGATGCCGCGCGTTACGCCGCGATGTCGGACCCTGAGCAGAACCCCGCATTCCAGCGCCTCTGGGAGGACCCGCAGTCGCCCGGAGATCCCAGGGAGGTGCCACCGCCCTTCGTCAGCATCGGGGACGCCGCGCAGCGGGTCCTCACGGCGATGAACCCCGCCAGCGAGGAACGCCTCGCCCGCCAGGTGCGCGAGGTGTTCGGAGACCACTGACGCCGCCCGGCGCGCGCGGCCGCGCCTCGACCCGATCCACACCCCTTTCAAGGAGACCCGAACCATGTTCGGCACCATCAAGAGCCTGCTGGGCGATGCCCAGGCCGCCTATGCCAAGTTCAACGACAAGGAGACCGCCGAGGGCATCATCGCCGTCATGGTCGGCACCGCCTACGCCGATGGCGAGCTGGAGGCGTCCGAGAAGGACAAGATCGTAAAGGCCCTCCGGGTCAACCCGATCCTGAAGCAGTTCGACCAGTCCCTCCTCATCGCCAAGTTCAACGAGCTGGACGAGCAGTGCCAGTTCGATGCCGGCGTGGGGCAGGATGCCTGCGTGAAGGAACTGCGCGAGGCCGCGAAGGGGGCACCGGAGGAGAAGCGGATCGCCATCGCCCGCATGGGCGTCGCCGCGGCGAAGGCTGACGGCGAGCTGGAGCCGGCGGAGGCAGACTTCCTGCGCCGCGCCTGCGAGGCGCTGAGCGTCTCGCCGTCCCAGGTTGGGCTGTAGCCCCGGCCATGGACAAGCTCCTGATCGCCGGGGTGGTGGTGCTGGCGCTCTTCGCCACCCTGGTGGACTTCGCCAGCCGCATCCTCTCGATGGCGGCGGATGGGCTGCTGCTGGCGGCGCTGGTCGCCGCCGTCATCATGCTCCATCGGCACCATGCCCGGCGGTTCGGGGCCCTTCGGGCGGAGCGCGACGACCTCGCGCTCCAGCTCCGGGATGCCCGCCAGGAGCGGGGGGCCCTCCAGAGGTGATGTGCTTCCCGAAAAGCAGCCTCGCGCTGATCCTGGCGGGCTTCGTGCTGCTCGCCTTCGTCTTGCTGCGGGAGGAAGACGAATGACCTTCCAGGGAACCCCGCCCGGCTTCCATGCCGGGGACATGAGCCGCCGCACCCAGGCGCTCCGACCTGACAGCGGGCTCGCGCGCGAGCTGGTGGAGGCGGTGCGCCGGGAGCGGAAGAAGGGCGCCGAGCCGCCCGCCATCGCGGAGACGCTGGCCGTGCCGGTGGAGGTGGTGGAGCGCGCCATGCTGGCCATGCGGACGCCGAAGCCGGATCGCCGGCGCCGCAGTCTGAACTGCACGCTGGAGGCCAGCGCCTTCGTGGACCGCGAGAAGCAGCCCGGGGAGCCGGTCTGGAAGGCCATGGACCGGCTCATCGGGGAGCTGATCGACCGGCGGCGCGCAGCGGGAGGTCCGGCATGATCACCAGCACCTCGCTTGCTTCGGCACTTATCTTCCTCGGCTGCGTGGCCCTGGCGGTGTCGATCTTCGGCACCGCACGCGGGGCGGCAATCGCTGGCATTGGCGCGGCCCTGGGCGAAGGCGCCGCCGCACTAGCGACGAGCATCCGCACGGTCATGGCGGGAGGCTGGCCATGACGGTCCCCTTCCGCACGGCCGAGGACGCCTGGCTCTGGACGATGGCGCGGCTGGTCGCCCGGCGGGACCGGGCGCAGGCCCCGGAGGGTCCGCCGCGACCCTGCACGCCGGATGACGTGGTGCTGGTGCTGGACCGGCTGTACCGGCGGCGAGCCATCAGCCTGGAGCATGCCCAGGCGCTCAGCAGATGGGGGGAGCGCGGTCACCCACCGGGCGAGAATGTGCCGCGCGCTCGCGCGCGCTGGGACGAGGTAATGGCCGCCCTGGACGCTCCGCTGCGGGCGAAGGGTATCGTAGGGGAAGCGCTGCATGGCTGACCGGGCACCCGCCACCGACTACGCCCTGACCTCCGCCGAGGCCGAGATGCTGAAGGGGGCAGTCCTGCTGCCGGCCGAGTTCCGGGAGAAGGTGCTGGAGCGGATCCTGCAAGACCGCGGTCCCGGCACCCTGCTGCGGCTTTTCGTCCAGGCAATCGGCCTCGCCAACAGCGTGGTCGCGAACAACCGCGCTATGGTGGAAGAGGGCTGCCTGCTGCCGCCAGACAGTGTCGAGAAGCTGAACCTGCCGACCCTCTTCGGCGCGCTGAACGGCGTGGCGCTGGCGGCCTCCGCCGAGGGGTGCAAGGGCATGTGCCCGACCTGTGCCTACCGGCTCGGCAGCCCGGCGAACCAGTGCGAGCCGACCGTCTGCGACGCGGACTGGCAGGCCGGGAGCGGCGAGCCGTTCCTCTGCCACCACCATGACGGGCCGGGGCCGACGACACCCTGCCGTGGCCACGCGGTGCGGGTGAAGCGGGGGAACGCCCATGGCTGACAGCCAGGCGGACACCCTGATCCGTATCAAGGACGTGGAGCAGCAGGTCAGCCTCACCCGCTCCGCCATCTACCGCCGCATGCGGCAGGGTACCTTCCCCCTGGCCGTGGATCTCGGCGGCGGCCAGGTGCGCTGGTGGCAGTCGGAGATTACCGCCTGGACGCGGGAACGGCCGCGCAGGCAGCTTATGCCGCCTCCGACGCTTCCGGAGACGGCGGCGCGATGATCGCCTGAAGGCCAGGGACGCCGTCCGTCCCTGACCGCCCTTCCAGCAGGAGATCCGCCCATTGCTGCGCCAGCTCTCGGCGCCGCGGCATATAGGCGGCCCGGTTGTAGGCGGCCTCCACCTTGTTGCCCCGCTTGTGGGCCAGCATCAGGTCCACCACCGCGCGGTCATGCTCGTTAGGGTGCAGGCTGTTCATGATGGTGGAGAAGGCTGCCCGCCAGCCGTGCGGGACGTGCTTCCCATCCTGCCCGCTCTTGGTCAGCAGCTTCGCCAGGGTGGACGTGGACATGCCCTTCGCGGGCTCCCAGGCGTGCCGAAAGACATGGCCGCTCCGCCCGTTGATCTTGCCCGCCGCCATCAGGACATCTACGGCCTGCCAGGAGAGCGGCACCAGGTGTTCGTGCCGCGCGCCGTCTTCGCCCTTCATCCGCTCCTTCGGGACGCGCCAGAACGGCTCTGGCCCGTCCAGTCCCTCCATCTCCCGCCAATGCGCGCCAGCCATCTCATTCTGGCGGACGGCGGTCAGCGCGAGGAACCGATGCGCGAGGAGGGTGGCGGCCTGGGCGGGCTGCGCCTCTGCCGCGGCCAGGACACCCCTCGCCTCCTCCAGGGTGGTGGCCGCCGGCTGTCGCCCGTTCGGCTTCTTCGCCAGCGCCTTGGCGACGATGGCCGCAGGGTCATTCTCGCCGACCCCGGCCGCGATGGCATAGACGAAGATGGCCGACATTCGCTGGCGGGTCCGGTGGGCGATGGAGACCGCCCCGCGCGCCTCGATCTTCCGCAGCAGCGCCAGGACCATCGGGGGCGTGATGCGGTTGATGGGCAGGTTCCCGATCGCCGGATAGACATCGTTCTCCAGGGTCGCCAGCGCATTCCTGCGGTGCTCAGGCACCCAGTGCGGTGCCTCGCGCTCAAACCAGGCGCGCCCGAACTCTTCGAAAGTGGAGGCCGCGGTGGCGACCTCGGCGGCCCGCGCCACCTTCTTTTCCAGGCTGGGGTCCTTGCCTTCGTCCAGCAGGCGCCGCGCCGCATCCCGCGCCTTTCGCGCCGCGCCCAGGCCAACGGCGGGATACCTTCCGAGCGCCAGCATCTTCTCCTTGCGGCCGGCGGTGGTCTGCACCTCGTAACGGTAGCGCCAGAGCTTGGACCCGTTCGGTTCCACCTGCAGGTGCAGGCCCTGGCCGTCCGAGATACGATAGGCCTTCTGCCTCACCTCGGCCGCCCTCACCTCCTTGTCCGTCAGCTCCCCCATGTCCGCCTCCTGATACCCGGACTTCTACCCGGTTCGCCGCGATCACTACCCGGTCCCGATGCACCTCCATGGCACAGCCGGAACGCCGGAAGGCCTGAAAATACGGCCTGTATGGATCAGGTTGAAGTCCGATGGCACACTGATCCGGAAAGCACCCGTGCTGCCGGGCTGAACCGGGGGAACACGAGGGGCCACAGAGGAAACGCGGCCACAGGGCGGCATGGACGACGCAAGAGCGAGGAGTGCTGCATGTTCGGTCGAAGGGAATGGACCCGCTTGGCCCTGGGCGCCGGGGCGGGGTTGGCGGCAGGGTCTGTGCCGGGTTCGGGCGCGCGCGCCCAGGGCAGCTGGCCGGACCGCCCGCTGCGCTGGGTGGTGGGTTATGGCGCCGGCGGCGCCAGCGACATCTTCGCGCGCATGATCGCCAAGCAGATGGGCCCGGCCATCGGCCAGTCCATCGTCGTGGAGAACCGCCCGAGCGGCGGCGCCATCGTGGCGACGGAGAACGTCATCCGTTCCCCGGCCGATGGCTACTCGCTGCTCCATGTCGACAACGGCGTCCTCATCTACAACCCCGCGCTCTATGCCCGGCTTCCCTTCGATCCTGACAAGGATCTGACGAGCGTCGCCTTCATCGGCCGGTTCCCGATGCTGGTGCTGGTCCGCCCCGAAAGCCCCTTCACGGATTTCGCCGGCATGCTGGCCGAATCGAGGAAGCGGAGCCTCACCTTCGGCACGCCGGCCGTCGCCTCGCCGCATCAGCTGGCGATGGAGGTGCTGAAGCGCCATTCCGGGCTGGAGGCCACGCATGTGCCCTATCGGGGCATGCCGGCGGTGCTGAACGACCTCGTCTCCGGCCAGGTGGATTGCGTGGTGTCCGACATCACCAACGCCCTGCCCTTCCTGAGCACCGGCCGCGCGCGGGGAATCATGGTGATCGGGGACAGCCGCGCCAGCGCAGCCCCGCAGGTGCCCACGGCGGTGGAGCTCGGCTACCCCCGCGCGGTCGCCTATGGCTGGCAGGGCATCTCGGTCGCCGCCGGGACCGCGCCCGCCATCGTGGAACGGCTGAACGGCCTGATCCGCGCCGCGATCGAGAGCCCGGAGGTCTCGAAGCAGATGCGCGACATCGGGGCCGAGCTGGTGCCGCGCAGCCCCGCGGAGATGGCGGAATTCGTGCGCGCCGAGAACGCGGTGTGGCGGCCGCTGATCCGGGACCTCGGGATCCGGCTGGACGTCTGATGGGGCGGGGCGGGAGCCCTGCTTCCGCCCCCCTTCCTTCAGGTGCCGCAGAAGGTCATGTAGGGCGCCTCGCTCGGCACGGGTGGCGCATCGGCGCCGGGCTGGTCCTCGAAGGGGCGGGCCAGGCTCTCCAGCAGCGCCTCGAAGGGGCCGAGGTCGTCGCGCCCGATCGCCGCCTCCAGCGCCGCCTCCACCAGGTGGTTCCGGGGGATGACGGCCGGGTTCACCGCGCGCATGGCGGCGGCGCGCGCCGCAGGCTCGCCGCCCTCCTCCGCCAGCCGCGCGCGCCAGGTCGCGGCCCAGGCGTCATAGGCGGCCGGATCGTTGAACAGGTCCCGCACCGCCGCATCCCCTTCGGGCGCTTCCGCCGCGCGGCAGAGGCGACGGAAGGTGAGCGTGAAATCGGCATTGTTGGCTGCCATGGCCTTCAGCAGATCGCCCGCCAGGGCCACGTCGCCCATCCACTCGCCGGGCAGGCCGATCTTCGCGCGAAGCCCGCCGAGATAGGCCTGCTCGAAGGCCGGGGCGAAGCCGTGCAGCACCTCCTGCGCCACGGCGAGCCCGGTCTCCTCATCCTCGCCCAGCAGCGGCAGCAGCGCCTCGGCGAGGCGGGCGAGGTTCCACTGCATGATGCGGGGCTGGTTGCCATAGGCATAGCGGCCGAACTGGTCGATGGAGCTGAACACCGTGGCGGGGTCGTAGGCATCCATGAAGGCGCAGGGGCCGTAGTCGATCGTCTCGCCGGAGACGGAGGTGTTGTCGGTGTTCATCACGCCATGGATGAAGCCGATCAGCATCCAGCGCGCGACCAGCGAGGCCTGCCGGGCCACCACGCCCTCCAGGAAGGCGCGGTAGGGGTTCGGCGCTTCCGCCGCCGCCGGGTCGTGCCGGGCGATGGCGTGGTCGGCCAGGATGCGAAGCCCCTCCACATCCCCCCGCGCCGCGAAATAGACGAAGGTGCCGACACGGATATGGCTGGAGGCCACGCGGGTCAGCACCGCGCCGGGCAGCGGCGTCTTGCGCATCACCGGCTGGCCCGTGGCCACGGCCGCGAGGGCGCGGGTGGTCGGCACGCCCAGCGCGTGCATCGCCTCGCTGACCAGGTATTCCCGCAGCACCGGCCCCATGGCCGCGCGCCCGTCGCCCCCGCGGGAGAAGGGCGTGCGGCCCGAACCCTTGAGCTGGATGTCGAAGCGCCGCCCATCCGGGGCCACGACCTCCCCCAGCAGGATCGCCCGGCCATCCCCGAGCTGGGGCACGAAATTGCCGAACTGGTGCCCGGCATAGGCGGTGGCGACTGGCTCCGCCCCCTCCGGCACGCGGTTGCCGGCCAGGATGGCGGCGCCTTCCGGCGTGGCGAGGACGGCCGGGTCCAGGCCCAGCCGCTCGGCCAGCGCGGTGTTCAGCTTCAGCAGCCGCGGGGCCGCCACGGGGGTCGGATCCAGCCGCGCGCGGAAGCGCTCGGGCAGGCGGGCATAGGAGTTGTCGAAGGGGAAGCGGATCGCCCGCCCCTCCCGGGCCGCCTCGAGCGTGCCGGTGTCCGAAATGCTCATGATGACAAGGAGATCGAGCGGGGACGGCGGTGAAACAACCCCCGGCCCCATCGCGACCGCGCGAGGCTCAGGCGCCCTCGCGACGGGCCAGGGCGGCCAGGCGCTCCCTGGCGCCGGCATTCGCCTCCGCCTCGATGGTGCGATAGGTGCGGACCACCGCCTCGCCCAGCGGCGTCAGGCGGGCCCCGCCGCCGCCGGCGCCTCCGGCGGCCGTCTCGGCCACGGGTTCGCCCAGGCCGGTGTTCAGCGCCTCCACCAACTCCCAGGCGCGGCGATAGGACATGCCCAGGGCCCGCCCCGCACCGGAGATGGACCCGGCGCGGCCGATCTCCTCCAGCAGCCGCACCTTGCCCGGGCCGATCCGCAGCCCGCCGCCCAGATCCAGCCGGATGCTCAGGCGCGGGCCGGTGTCGTCGCTGCTGCGGGGGGCGCGCTTCGGCGGGGGAATGGCGCAGGCAATCACGCGCCGCCATGGGCGGCAACCGGCCGTGCCCGGAAGGGGCAGCCGGCGCCGGGGCGGGATCAGGCCCCCTGGCGCGCCTCCACCATCGCCCGGCGGTCGGCCCGGACGCGGTTCAGCACCATGCGGTCATGCAGCTGCGTGATGGTGGCCGAGCCCGTGCGGGTGAAGAGGAAGGGCAGCAGCGCGTGGACGAAGCAGGCCAGGGACCCCAGGAGCATCCTCCAGCCGAACCAGGCCGCCGTGTGCATGTGCTCGGCATAGGTCTCGCCGACCGAGGCCGGATGTTCCGTGAAGGAGGGGCGCGCCATGTCCGTGATCCCTGAAGGAGGGGAACAGATTAGGGTGGGTTCGGCGGCAAAACCTTGCGTTCTGTGCCCGCTTTCGGCAGGTTCCCGCAACTCTGTGCCCCGAATGACCCGAGCCGCGCGAAATCATGCCGCTGGATGCCTTCGACCGGAAGATCCTGGACCTGTTGCAGGAGGACGCCACCCTCTCCGTGGCGGAGGTGGCGGAGCGGGCGGGCCTCTCCCCTTCCCCCTGCTGGCGTCGCATCCGCCGGCTGGAGGAGGATGGGGTGATCCGGCGCCGCGTCGCGCTGCTGGATGCGGCGAAGATGCGCGTCGGCGTCACTGTTTTCGTGACCATCCGCACCACCCGGCACAGCATGGAATGGGCCGAGCGCTTCTGCCGGGCGGTCAGCGACATTCCGGAGGTGCTGGAATTCCATCGGATGAGCGGCAGCGTGGACTACCTGCTGCGCGTGGTGGTGCCGGACATCGCGGCCTATGACGGGGTGTACAAGCGGCTGATCGAGATCGCCGATCTGTACGACGTCAGCTCCAGCTTCTCCATGGAGCAGATCAAGTACACGACCGCGCTGCCCACGGGCTATGCCGCCTGAAGGCCGGGCCGGGGAAGATTGACAACCCGGCCGCCCTTGCCGCTGATGATCGGCAGCCCTGCCGAAGGCTGAGAGAACGGGCGGGGAGCGAGGGAATGCGAGATGGCCGGTGGGTTGCGCAAGGGTCTGACGAGCTACGGGGATGCGGGCTTCTCGCTGTTCCTCCGCAAGGCCTTCATCAAGGCGGCGGGTTATTCGGATGACGCGCTGGACCGTCCGATCATCGGCATCACCGACACGGCATCGGACTTCAACCCCTGCCATGGCAACGCGCCGCAGCTGATCGAGGCCGTGCGGCGCGGCGTGATGCTCTCGGGCGGGCTGCCCATGTCCTTCCCCACCATCTCCATCCACGAGAGCTTCTCCCACCCCACCTCCATGTATCTCCGCAACCTCATGGCGATGGACACGGAGGAGATGGTCCGCGCCCAGCCGATGGATGCGGTGGTTCTCATCGGCGGCTGCGACAAGACGCTGCCCGCGCAGATCATGGGCGCGGCCTCCGCCGGCATTCCGGCGGTGGTGGTGCCGGTAGGGCCGATGGTGGTGGGCCACCATCGCGGCGAGGTGCTGGGCGCCTGCACGGATTGCCGCCGCCTCTGGGGCCAGCACCGGGCGGGCAAGATCGACGAGGCCGAGATCGAGGTGATCAGCGGGCGGCTCGCCCCCTCGGTCGGCACCTGCATGGTGATGGGCACGGCCAGCACCATGGCCTGCATGATCGAGGCGCTCGGCCTCTCGCTGCCCTATAGCGCGGCCATTCCCGCGCCCCATGCCGAGCGCCTGCGCTGTGGCGAGGCGAGCGGGCGGGTGGCCGTGGAAATGGCCCGGCGCGGCGGCCCCACCCCGAAGGCCCTGCTGACCAAGGGCTCGTTGCGGAACGCCATGACCGTGCTGCAGGCGATCGGCGGCTCGACCAACGGGCTGGTGCACCTGGCCGCCATCGCCGGCCGGGTGGGGCTGCGGGTGGATCTGGAGGAGTTCGACGAGATCGGGCGGAAGGTGCCGGTGCTGGTGGACCTCAAGCCCTCGGGCGACCACTACATGGAGCATCTGCACCATGCCGGCGGCGTGCCGCGGCTGCTGCAGGAGCTGGAGCCCTTCCTGGACCTGGACGCGCCGACCGTGCTGGGCGGCACGCTGGCCGATTACCTCGCCCTGGCCGAGGATGTTCCGGGCCAGACCGTCATCCGCCCGCGGACCGACCCGTTGAAAAAGACCGGCGGCATGGCGGTGCTGCGCGGCAACCTTTGCCCGGACGGGGCGGTCATCAAGCATGCGGCCGCGACGCCCGCGCTGCTGCGCCATGCCGGCCGGGCCGTGGTGTTCGACAGCGTGGAGGACATGACGAACCGCGTGGACGATCCGGCGCTGGACGTGAACGCGGACGACGTGCTGGTGCTGCGCAATGCCGGGCCGAAGGGCGCTCCGGGCATGCCGGAGGCGGGCTACCTGCCCATCCCGAAGAAGCTGGCCCAGGCCGGGGTGAAGGACATGGTCCGCATCTCTGACGCGCGCATGTCCGGCACCGCCTTCGGCACCATCGTGCTGCATGTCACGCCCGAGGCCGCGGTGGGCGGCCCGCTCGCCCTGGTGCGCACCGGAGACCGGATCGAGCTGGACGTGGAGAAGCGCAGCCTCATGCTGCTGGTGGAGGAGGCGGAGCTGGAGCGCCGCCGCGCGGAGGTGGCCCCGCCCCGCCCCGCGCCGAAGCGCGGCTATGCCAAGCTGTTCCACGACACCGTGTTGCAGGCGGATCGCGGCTGCGACTTCGACTTCCTGGCCGGCGAGGACGACCCCGCATGAACAGCCTCAGCCGCATCGCCATCCTGGACGACTACCAGGGCGTCGCGCTCTCCCTGGCCGATTGGGGGTCGCTGGGCGTGCCCGTGGATGTGTTCCGCGACACGATCAAGGACGAGGACGCGCTCGCCGCGCGGCTCGCGCCCTATGACGCCATCGTGCTGATGCGGGAGCGCACGCCCTTTCCGCGCAGCCTGATCGAGCGCCTGCCGGGGCTGAAGCTGCTGATCACCACGGCCGGGCGGAACCTCTCGGTGGATTCGGCGGCGCTGAAGGAGCGCGGCATCACCTTCTGCGGCACGGGCGGCGGCGTCTCCCAGACGGCGGAGCTGACCTGGGGGCTGATCCTCGCGCTGGTGCGGGACATCCCCGCGCAGGACCGGAGCCTGCGCGAGGGGCGGTGGCAGACGGCGCTGGGCGAGGGGCTGGAGGGCCGGACCCTGGGCGTGATCGGCCTGGGCAAGCAGGGGCAGCGCGTGGCCAGGGTGGCGCTGGCCTTCGGGATGCGCGTGATCGCCTGGAGCCAGAACCTGACCGCCGAAGCCGCCGCCGCCCATGGCGCGGAGCGGGTGGAGAAGGAAGTGCTGCTGCGGGAAGCCGATGTGGTGACCCTGCACCTCGTCCTCTCCGAACGCTCCCGCCACACCATCGGTGCGGCGGAACTCTCGCTGATGAAGCCGGGCGCCTTCCTCGTGAACACCTCGCGCGGGCCGCTGGTGGATGCCGCCGCGCTGGAAGCGGCACTGCGCGAGCGCCGCATCGCCGGCGCGGGGCTCGACGTGTTCGACGACGAGCCGCTCCCGGCCGGGGCCTCCATCGCCGCGCTTCCCAACACGGTGCTGACGCCGCATCTCGGCTATGTCACGCGGGGCAACCTCACCACCTTCTACAAGGGGGCGGTGGAGGATATCGCGGCCTATCTGGCGGGGGCGCCGATCCGGGTGATCTGAGCTGACGGTCTGTCCCGGGGAGAGGAAGAAGGAATTCTTCCTCTCCCCGGACCCCTCTCCATCATCTTTTTCTTCAAGTTTGGAATCACAGGGCTGCCGGTGCGCCTCGGGTCCATGACCCGAGGCGACTGCAAAGGCAGGATCAGCACCTCTAACCAGAGACCCCACTGATCCGGGGTATCCACGGCAGTCAGACGGGGTTCCAAGGGCCTCAGGCCCTTGGCGGGTTGAGGGCAGAGCCCTCAATCACCGTCCACCCTCTCAATCCGTCCCCGAAGAGGCCGCGACCGGTGTGGGCACGCCTGATCCGTCCGGCCCGCGCGTCCCGATCCGCCCTAGCCCCGGCAGCTTGATCGCGGGGCGGCGGAGGTCGATTCCGGCGACGGCGCCGAGGATGTTCACCTCCAGCCCTTCCACCCAGCCCAGGGTCAGGCCCGCATAGCCGCCGAGGGACAGGCGGAAGCCTGTGCCGGAGGGCGAGGGGCGGAGCCAGCGCCCGTCATAGGGGTAGTCCTTGCCGATGGCGTTCGGCGGCAGGGTGACACCGATGCCGGGGATGGAATCCAGCACGGCGGCGACGAAGGTGTTGGAGTTCGGCCCGGGCCAGGCGCGGTAGTCGCCGAGGTTGCGCCAGGCATAGCCCGCGATGGCGGCCTGCATTCGCGGGATCATCGCCGCCGCGGCGGGGCCATCGGCCGCATAGACCACCGATGGCACCTGGCCGAACCAACGGCCATCGGGCGCGAAGCCGTTCAGGCGGATGGGGTCGCCCCAGGCGGTGTAGTCGTAGCGCGTATAGGCCGTCGCGCCTTCGGGCTTGAAGACGATCCAGCAATGCACGGCGAAGATGCCGCGCCAGCGCACTGTGGGGGCCGCGAAGACGCGCACCACCGCGCCCGGGTTGCGCGCGGGCGGGAGGAGGCCGGCGCTGGAGCGGTCGGCGTTCCACCAGTCCGTTCCGGCCATGCGGGATTGATACAGGGCGGCGGAGATGCCGAGGGGCAGGAGGTAGAAGAGGGCGAAGAGCAGCAGCGCGGCTTTGAGGATCGTCATGCTCCCCGCCATGTTTGTGGCGGGGCGGCGAAGCGCAACCCGTTCAGCGGCCACTCAACGGTCGGGGCTCATGGCGCTCTCATGCCAGCGGCGCAGGATGAGATGCGACAGGAGGGAGAGGGCCAGGAAGATCACCACCCCCGCCAGGGAGATCAGCGCCAGGGCCGCGAACATGCGGGGGATCTGCAGCTGGTAGCCTGCTTCGAGGATGCGGTAGGCGAGGCCGGAACTGGCGCCGCCGGCCCCGGCCACGAATTCCGCCACGATCGCCCCGATCAGCGAGAGGCCGCCCGAGATCCTGAGCCCGGCGAGGAAGAAGGGCATGGCAGCCGGAAGCCGGAGCTGCAACAGGGTCTGCCATCGCGTGGCGCCATAGAGCCGGAACAGGTCCACCAGGTTCCGGTCCGTGCTGTTCAGCCCGATGGTGGTGTTGGAGACGATGGGGAAGAAGGCGACGATCCAGGCGCAGATCAGCAGCGCCGCCTGGACATTGTCCACCCAGATGATGATCAGCGGCGCGATGGCGACGATCGGCGTCACCTGCAGGATCACCGCATAGGGCAGGAAAGTCATCTCCACCCATTTGGACTGGCTGAACAGTAGCGCGAGCAGGACGCCGGCCGTGACCGCCACCAGCAGCGCCAGCACGGTGATGCGGAGGGTGACGACCAGCGCGGCGGCGAGGCTGGGCCAATCCGCCACCAGGGCCTGGCCGATCAGCACCGGCCCCGGGACCACATAGGCGGGCACGCCGAAATGCCGCACGGCGAATTCCCAGGCGCCGAGCAGGATCATGCCCATCATCAGCGGCGCGAGGATGCGCGGCCAGACATGCCGCGGCAGGCCGAGGAGGCGGGGCGTGCTCATGCGGCCATGGCCCCCGCAAGCGCTTCCGAGACGGTTCGGCAGAGCGCCGCATAGCCGGGGGAGGTGCGGTAAGCCTCGTCGCGCCGGGTGGGGCCGGGGATGGGCAGGTCGGCATGCAGGCGCCCGGGGCCGGCGGCCATGACCACCACCCGCTCGGAGAGATAGACGGATTCGAAGACGGAATGGGTGACGAAAACCGCGGTGAAGCGGTGTGCCTCCCAAAGGCGAAGCAGGTCGTTGTTCAGGCGGAAGCGGGTGATCTCGTCCAGCGCGGCGAAGGGTTCGTCCAGCAGCAGCAGGTCGGGCTCGGTGACCAGGGCGCGGGCGATGGAGACGCGCATCCTCATGCCCCCCGAAAGCTCCCGGGGATAGCTGCGCGCCGCCTCGGAAAGCCCGACCAGGGCGAGCATCTCACGCGCGCGGCGGTGGCGCTCGGCCCGGGCCATGCCGGCCAGCTTCAGCGGCAGGGCCACGTTGTCCAGCGCCGTCTGCCAGGGCATCAGCGTCGGTTCCTGGAAGACGAAGCCGAGGCGGGGCGCGGCGCCGGGCCATTCGATCCGGCCCGCCGAAAGCGGGGCGAGCCCGGCCACCATCCGCAGCAGGGTGCTTTTGCCGCAGCCGGACGGGCCGAGAAGGCTGACGAAGCTGCCCGCGGCGATGTCGAGGTCCAGCCCCTCAACGGCGAGGGTGCCGTTGCCATAGCGCTTGGAGACGCCGCGCAGGCGGACGGCCGCCGGGCCAGGGGGCGCCGCGGCGCCGGCCAGGCCCGGCGTGCCATCGGTCTCGGTCGGGCTGGGATCGGGCATCGGAGGGATTCTCCTGGCGGGTCCGGCCCGGTTGCGCAAGCCTTCGGGGGGCGGGCGGGACCGGCCGGCGGCGCGGCTCTTGCTTGCCCATGGCACGCAGCGGCAGGGAGCAGCGGCATGGGCATGGCGATGGCGGCACCGAAGCCGCGGGAGATGATGCATCTCAACACCCGGTCCGACGCGCGGGGCGCAACACGGGCCGCGATCCATCTGGGGCTGATCCTGGCCACGGGCTGGCTGGTTGCCGTGGCGCCGGGCGTGCTGGTCCTGCCGGCCATGCTGCTCGCCGGGGCGGTGCAGGCGGCCCTCTTCGCGCCGCTGCACGAGACCTGCCACTACACCGCCTTCAAGTCCCGCCGCGCGAATGCCGTGCTGGGCTGGCTGGTGGCGCTGACCGCGCTGCGGAACTGGCACTTCTACCAGCAGTTCCACCTGGCCCATCACAAGCACACGCAGGACCCGGAGAACGACCCGGAGCTGTCGCCGCCCCCGCCGGGCGACCTGCCGGCCTATCTCGCCCGCGTGCTGGGGCTGACCTATTGGAAGGCGCAGCTGACGGTCTGGGCCCGGGGCTGGCGGGGGGACCTCTCCGCCTATCCCTTCATCCACCCGGCCGTGGCGCCGCGCGTCATTGCGAGCATCCGGGCCGGTTCGGCGCTGACGCTGGCCCTGGCGCTGGCGGCGGGCCTCGCCTTCGGGTGGCAGGCGGTGCTGCTGTTCTGGGTGGGGCCGCAGCTTCTCGGCCAGCCGCTGCTGCGCCTTTATCTGCTCACGGAGCACACCGGCTGCACCGAGGATGCCAACGGGCTGACCAACACCCGCACCATGCTGACCGTCGCGCCGGTGCGGCTGCTGATGTGGGAGATGCCCTTCCACGCCGAGCACCACCTCTACCCCTTCATCCCCTTCCACCGCCTGCGCGACGCGCATGCGCTGCTGCGGGACCGGCTGGGGCAGGTGGGGCCGGGCTATGTCCGCTGGCACCGCGACCATATCCGGGCGCTGCGCCAGACGGGGTGAGGCGCGTCAGCCGCGCGCGGCCACCATGTCGGCGTATTCGGGGTGGCGCTGGATATAGGCAGCGACGAAGGAGCAGCTGGGGATCACCTTCGTCCCGCGCGCCCGGATCATGTCGAGCGCGCCTTTGACGAGGCGGGAGCCGACGCCCTGGCCGGAGAGGGATTCCGGCACCTCCGTATGGACCAGTTCGAGCACGCCGTCCCCGGCGGACCGGTAGACGATAACGGCGGTGGTGCCGTCCACATCCAGCTCGAACCGGTGGCGCGCGGTGTTGTCGGTAACCTGGGCTGTCATGCGGGGGCGCTCCTGGCGGGAAAGGCGGCCCGCCTTTCTCGCCAGATTCCGCGCCCCGCGCCACCCGGGAGCGGCGCCCGCCCTCCCGGACCGGCCGTTCAGGCGGCCTCGAAGCGCACCGTCTCCGGCTCGGCGGTGCCGATCACCTGCCACAGGGTCACGGGGCCCGCGCTGTTGTTGCGGAACCAGTGGCGGCGGCCGGCGGGGTTCAGCACGAGGTCCCTCGGGCCAAGCTCCAGCTCCACCGCCTGGCCCCCTTCGTCCTCCCAGCCGACGGTCAGGCTGCCCTCGAGCACGAGGAAGGCGTCCTCCACCGCGCGCGCATAGGGCTTCACCCCCGCCCCGGCCGGGATACCCAGCATCTCCTTCCGGCAGGTGTCGCTCTCGATTCCGCCGGGGCCGACATAGACCTTGCGGGTGAAGCCGGCCGGGTCCCACAGCGTCGGCTGCTCGGTGTGGCGGATCACGTAGCGCGCCATCTGCTGGTTCAGCGGGTGCTTGCCCTGCGGGTCGAAGGGAATGGTCTTGCCGGGCTGCGCGCCGAAGGAACGGGCGAGTTCCGGCGCGGTGTTCTTCGGGTGGTAGAGGTAGCGCGGCGGCAGCGGCTTGCCGACATCGACGCTGATCGACATCAGCACCGGCTCCACGCCGTCGTTGCGGAAGCCGTGGCCGATGTCGCGGGCGTTCAGGATCATGTCCTTCGGCCCGAGCCGCACCTCGACCACCTCGCCCTCCTTCTCCCAGCCGACGGTCAGCACGCCGTCGAGGATGAGGAAGCTCTCCTCGATCTCATGCGCGTGGCAGGCCGCGTATTTGCCCACGGGCTTGTAGATGAGGCTGAGGGTGAAGTGCTCGGGCTTGAGGGTGGAGGCATCGCCCACCTTGGGGGAGCCGCCGGCGCCGACATAGCGCATCTGCGCGCGCTCCAGATCCGCGAAGCCGCGGTTGCTGGGGAAGGCGTCCCAGTCGAACACCTTGTTCACATGGCGCCCGACATGGGCCCGCAGCTCGGCCTCCAGGCTCGATGGGACGGGGGTGACGACGTTCATGCGGGGTGTCCTTCGGCAGCCGGCCCATCGCCGGGGTGGCGTTTTCCTAGCCATCCCACGTTTTGGGTGCTAGACGCCGTTTTATGGGTGAACACACTCCCCCGCAGGACGGTGCGGATGACCGCTACATCGTCCCCGGCCTCTCGCGCGGGCTGGAGGTGCTGCTGGCCTTCACGCCGGAACGGCGGCGCATGACGCTGACCGAGATGGGGCAGGCCGTGGGCGTCACGCGCTCCGCCGTGTTCCGCATCGCCTACACGCTCGACCAGCTCGGCTTCCTCACCTACGACGCGGGCACGCGCAGCTATGCGCTGGGGCCGCAGGTGCTGCGGCTGGGCTATGGCTATCTCGCCTCGCGCGATCTGGTGGAGGTGGCGCGGCCGCAGCTGGAGGCGCTGCGCGACCGGACGGGATGGTCGGCCCATCTCGGCGTGCTGGAGGCGCGGGAGGTGGTCTATCTCGCGCGCCTGCCGACCCGGCGGACGCTCTCCAGTGTGGTGCAGGTGGGCACGCGGCTGCCGGCGCATGCCACGACCATGGGGCGCGTCCTGCTCTCGGCCCTGCCGCCGGCGGAGCTGAAGGCGCTCTATGCCGGCGTCACGCTCGAGCCGCATGGGGCGCGGACGCCCACCACCCTGCCGGCCCTGCTGGCCCAGGCGGAGGCCGATCGCGCCGCCGGCTTCGCCGCGCATGTCGCGGGCTACGAGGCCGGGGTGGCGAGCGTGGCCGCGCCGGTGCGCGACGTGACGGGCGCGACCGTCGCCGCGATCAACCTTTCCACGGTCGCCCTGCTCACCTCGGAGGATGAGCTGCGCGGCCCGTTGGCACGGGAGGTGATGGCGGTGGCCGCGCGCATCTCCACCGCACTCGGATTCAGCGGCGAGCCGAAGGCCCGCCTTGCCTGAGACGCGGCCGGCGGTGCGCGCACCGCCGGCCGCCAAGAAACGCCCGCACGGCAAGCCCCGCCAAGCCCAGCCAAGCCAAGCCAAGGATCTCCCGATGACGTCCATCCATTCGCCCCTGTCGCGCCGCGAGGCCCTGGCTGGCCTCGCCATGGGCGCGCTCAGCACGGCGCTGCCGCGCGCGGCGCGTGCCGAGGCCTGGCCGGTGAAGCCCGTGACGGTGGTGGCCCCCTTCACGCCCGGCGGCCCGGTGGATGTGCTGGCGCGCGTGATCGCGCAGGGCATCCAGGCCGGCAGCGGCCAGCCGGCGGTGGTGGACAACCGCGTGGGCGCGCAGGGCAATATCGGCATCGATGCCGTGCGCCGCGCGGCGCCCGATGGCCATACGCTGCTGCTGGTGCCGGCCGGCAACCTGACCATCAACCCCACGCTGATGGCGAACCTGCCCTTCGAAGTGGAGCGGGACTTCGCGCCGGTCAGCCTGCTGGCCACCGCGCCGAACGTGGTGATCTGCGCGAACGCCCTGCCGGTGAGGACGGTGGCGGAGCTGGTGGCCTTCGCGAAGACGCAGCGGGACGGGCTGACCTATGCCTCGCCCGGCGTGGGCAGCCAGCTGCACCTGGCGGGGGAGCTGCTGGCGCAGAGGACCGGCATGCAGATGCTGCACGTGCCCTATAAGGGCTCCAGCCAGGCGCTGACCGACGTGATCTCGGGGCAGGTGCAGCTGCTCTTCACCAATCTGCCGGCGGCGCTGGCAGCGATCCGTGGCGGACAGGTGCGGGCCCTGGCCCTGACCACCGCCGCGCGCTCCTCCACCGCGCCGGAGATCCCGACGCTGGAGGAGCTCGGCGTGCCGGGCTTCGACATCACCTCCTGGTATGGGCTGCTGGCCCCGCGCGCGACGCCGGATGCCACCCAGGCCGCGGTCTATGAGGCGATCCGCGGCGTCCTGCACGCCCCGGCCACGCGGGCCGCGCTGGAGGCGCAGGGCCTGACCATCACCGATGAGGGGCTGGCGGAGTTCGCTGCGCGGATCCGGCGGGAGACGGCGACCTGGGCGGAGGTCATCCGCAGCCGCAACATCCAATCGGGGCTCTGACCCGCGCCGGGCGGGGCGGCTTCGCGGCCTCCCGCCCTGCACAAGCGGAAGGCGGCGCGCCGCAATCCTGGGCGGTTCGCGGCGGAGGAGCCGGAACAGGCGCCGTCCTTCCGCAGATTCCCTTTGACGAAGCCGAGGGCGCCATCACAACATAACAGATGTGAACACAAAGTTCACATTTGAACGGATGGCCGCACGTTGCTCCAAACCGCTCCCACCGTCGAATGGCAGCCGCAGGAATCCGCGGCACTGGCCAGCGCCCCGCCGGTGCTGTCCTTCGATGGCGTGACGAAGCGCTTCGCCGCGCGGAGCCGGACGCCTTTTACGGCGGTGGAGGACCTCTCCTTCGGCATCGGACAGGGCGAGTTCGTGGCGATCGTCGGCCCCTCCGGCTGCGGCAAGAGCACGGTGCTGAACATGACCGCCGGGCTGGACCAGCCGAGCGAGGGCCGCGTCCTGCTCTCGGGCGAGCCGGTGGCCGGGCCGAACAAGCATGTCGGCTTCATGCTGCAGAAGGACCTCCTGCTGCCCTGGCGCAGCATCCTCCGCAACGTGGAGTTCGGGCTGGAGGCGCGGCCGATCGGCAAGGCCGAGCGGCGGGAGCGCGCGCTGCGGGAACTCGCCCGCTGCCGGCTGCAGGATTTCGCGCATCACTACCCCTTCCAGCTCTCGGGCGGCATGCGCCAGCGCGCCGCGCTGGCCCGGACCCTGGCGATCGAGCCCGACGTGGTGCTGCTGGACGAGCCCTTCTCCGCGCTCGATGCCCAGACAAAGCTGCTGCTCCAGCGGAGCTTCGGGCAGACCATCCACGCCTCCGGCGTCACCACCCTGCTGATCACGCATGACCTATCGGAAGCCGTCGCGATGTCCGACCGCATCCTGGTGATGAGCGAGCGCCCGGGCCGCATCGTCGAGGAGATCGTGCTCGACCTGCCGCATCGGGACGACCCGATCGCCCGCCAGGCCCTGCCCCGGGCGCGCGAGGCGATCGCGCATCTTTTCCATTCGCTCCACCTCGCCGAGCGCGAGGCGTGAGCCCGATGGAAGGCCGGGCATGAACGACGTGGCACCGATGGAGAGGAGCAGGGGAATGGCTGGACTGACGAGGCGTGGGCTGGGTGGCGCGGCCCTGGCGGCGGGGCTGGGGGCGGCGATCCGCCCGGCGGCCGCGGCCGAGCGGGTGACCTATCTCTTTCCCGCGCCCTCCTTCCTGCCGGCCTTCGTGCCGCACCACCTGGCCCAGTCCCGCGGCTTCTTCCGCGAGGAAGGGGTGGAGGTCGCCTTCCAGCTCGGCCGCGGCGGCGCGGACGTGGCCAAGCAGGTGGCGCTGGGCAATGCCGAGATCGGCGGCGGCAGCGGCGACACCTCCATGATCGTGCGCGCCAACGGCCTGCCCGTGCGGGCGGTGGCGCTGCTGGGCGGCGGCTCGCTCTATCAGGTGGCGACGCGGAAGGACCGCAACATCCGCACCCTTTCGGACCTGCGCGGCAAGAAGATCGGCGTCATCGCCTTCCAGGACACGGGCTACTACGCGCTGCTGGGCGCGCTGGCGGGCAGCGGCCTTTCGAAGAACGACGTGCAGATCCAGGCGGTGGGCGCCGCCGGCATGGTGCAGCTGATGGTTTCGGGCAGCCTGGACGGCATCACCGCCACGCCGGACTGGGCGGACAACATCGAAAGCGCGGGCACGGCGCTGGACTACCACCCCTTCGCGCAGGTCTTTCCCGCCATGGCGCAGGCGGTCCTCACCTCCGACCGGCTGGCGCATGACCGGCCCGCCGCCGTGCGCGGCGTGGTGCGCGGCATCATGAAGGGCGTGAAGGCCTGCATGGAGGACCCGGCTTCCGCCGCGCGCGACTTCTGCCGGGCCGTGCCGCAGCAGGCCGGGAAGGAGGCCGAGATCGAGCGCATCCTCCGCCGCTATGTCGCCCAGGTCTATCCGCCCCAGAGCGGCATCGCGCTGGGCCAGTTCGATCCGCAGCGGCTGGCCACCATCCAGAAGTTCTACATGGACAATGGCGTGATCCAGGACGCGGTGCCCGTGCGGGACCTGTACAGCAATGACTTCGTCTGACGCGGCGGCACGGTCGGGCGCGGCTCCGGCCGGCGTTGGGGCGGAGGCGCCGGGCTTCGCCTGGGGCGTGCTCGCCCTGCCGGCGGCGACGCTGCTGGTGGCGGTGGCGGTGCTGCTGGCCTGGCAGTACCTGCCCCCGGCGCTGGGCGTGCCGCGCTTCATCATTCCCACCATCACCGACATGGCCGCCGAGATGGGCCGGATGTGGCGGCAGGAGAACCTGCTCACCCACCTGCTCTCCACCGCCAGCATGGCGGCCATCGGCTTCCTGGCCGGCGGCGTGCTGGGCGCCGCGTGCGGCTATGCGCTGGGCCTCTCGCGGCTGTGGGAGAAGGTGCTCTCGCCCTATATCCTAGCGCTCCAGATCGCGCCGAAGGTGGCCTTCGCGCCGCTGTTCATCATGTGGTTCGGCTACAATGCCTGGCCCAAGCTCATCGTCACCGTGCTGGTGGTGTTCTTCCCCATCCTGGTGAACGTGCTGCAGAGCATGAAGACGGCGGACCGCGACCTGGTGAACCTCGCCCGCGCCTACTCGATGAGCCGGGCGCAGATCTTCTGGAAGGTGCTCTTCCCCGCCTCCATGCCGAACCTGCTGGCGGGGCTGCGCATCGGGGCGACGCTGGCGGTGATCGGCGTGACGGTGGGCGAGCTGGTCGGCGGCAGCATCGGTCTCGGCTACCTCATCACCTATGGCGAGGGGCAGGCGAACACCGCCATGGTGTTCAACGCCATCGTGCTGCTGACCGTGATCGGCATCGTCCTCTATTGGGCGGTGGCGGCGGCGGAAGCGCGGATCCTGCACTACCTGCCGCGGGTGGCGCAGTGAGCGGGGGCACTGCGCCGCGGCTCCTCGCCGGGCGCACGGTGGTGGTCACCGGCGCGGCGCGCGGGGTGGGGCGCAGCATCGCCCTCGCCTGCGCGGCGGCGGGGGCGCGGCTGGTGCTGGCCGATATCCTGGCGGACCGCCTGGCGGAGACGGCGGCGGAGATGGTGGCGCTGGGGCATGAGCTGCGCGCCGTGCCGCTGGACCTGGCCGAGCCCGACAGCATCGATGCCTTCGCGCAGGATATCGCAGCCCATGAGGGCACGATCGACGGGCTGGTGAACAACGCCGCCATCGCCACCGGCATCGGCGGCCCCGAATTCGATTCCATCGAGATCGGGACATGGGACCGGGTGATGCGCGTGAACGTGCGCGGCACCTGGCTGGTCACGCGGGCGATGGTGCCGCTGATGCGGGACGGGCGCATCGTCAACCTCGCCTCCGACACCGCGCTCTGGGGCGCGCCGCGCCTGCTGGCCTATACCGCCAGCAAGGGGGCGGTGATCTCCATGACGCGTTCCCTGGCCCGGGAACTCGGCCCGCGCGGCATCGGCATCACCGCCATCGCGCCGGGGATCATGCGCGGCGAGGCCACGGATTACGTGCCTGCCGAGCGGCACGAACTCTATGAGCGCGGCCGTGCCGTGCCCGGGCCCCAGCTGGCCGAGGACATCACGGATACCGTCGTCTTCCTTCTCACCCCCGGGGCGCTGGCCCTGACCGGGCAGGTGCTGCCCGTGGATGCGGGATTCGTCTTCACATGAGCGTCGCGGTCCAGCCCATCCCGCGGGAGCATGCCGCCGGCATCGCCCTGCTGCACCGGCCCGGCCCGGGGGGCGGCATGCCCCTGGTGCTGCTGCACGGGATCGGCAGCAATGCCGGCAGCTGGCTTCCGCTCATGGAGGTGCTGCCGCCCTCGCGCGACGTGCTGGCCTGGGACGCGCCGGGCTATGGCGGGTCCACGCCGGTCGGCCCGGCCGCTCCCACGCCGGACGACTATGCCGCCGCGCTGGAGCGGCTGCTCGATACGCTCGGGCATGAGCGTATCCTGCTGGCGGGCCATTCCCTCGGCTGCCTCTTCGCCGCCCGCTTCGCCGCGCGCAACCCATCCCGCGTTGCACGGCTCGTCCTGATGTCGCCGGCCCTGGGCTATGGCGTCACGGCCGGCCCGCTGCCGCCCCCGGTGCAGGCCCGGATCGACGACCTGCTCGCCCTCGGACCGCAGGAATTCGCCGCCCGCCGCGCCGCCCGCCTCGTGCATGACGCGGCCAACCGGCCCTCCGTGCTGGAGGGCGTGCGCCGCGCGATGGCGGCGGTGAATCCCGCCGGCTATGCCCAGGCCGTGCATGCGCTGGGCGCCGGCGATCTGCTGGCCGATGCGGCGCGGCTCCGCATGCCCATCGCCGTCGTCACCGGCCTGGAGGACGTGGTGACGCCTCCGGACAACGCACGGCGACTCTTCGCCTCCCTTCCCGCCGCGCTGCGCCTGGCCGAGCTGCCGGAGGCCGGCCATGCCATGCCGCAGGAGATGCCGCGGCAGGTCGCCGGCATTCTGGGGGAGACGATCCTTGGCTGAGGAGGATCGGATCGAAGCCGGCGATTCCGCCTATCTCTCGCCCCCCGTGCAGCGCGCGGCGCGCCTGCTGCGCCATATCGCCGAAGGCGACCGCGTGACCAACATGGCCGCGACCGCCCGCGCGCTGGGGATCAACCGCACCACCCTGCTGCGGCTGCTGACGACGCTGGAAGCCGAGCGCTTCATCGAATCCGCCGGGCCGAACCAGGGCTGGCGCATCGGGCTCGGGCTGATCGGCATGGCCGCGCAGGCCTTCTTCTCGCAGGATCTGGTGCAGACCGCCGTGCCCGCCGTCACGCGGCTGGCCGATGCGGTGGGGCTGTCCGCGCATCTCGGCGTGATGGACAGGACGGAGATCGTCTATGTCGTCCGCCGCACGCCCGAGCAGGGGCGGTATGTCAGCAACATCCGCGTGGGCAGCCGCCTTCCCGCCCATGCGGCGGTGATGGGGCGGATCATCCTGGCGAACTGGCCGCCGGAGCGGGTGGAGCAGCTGTTCGCCGGGGCGCCGCTGCCGGCCAGCACGGCGCACACGCCCGTGACGATGGAGCAGCTCCGCGCGCGGCTCGACGCCGACCGCGCGGAGGGCCTGGCCTGGAGCGACGGCTTCTTCGAGGCGGGGATCAGCTCCGTGGCCGCCGCCGTCTTCGATGCGTCCGGCGCGCCTGTGGCCGCCGTCAACGTGAGTGGCCAGACCACGGCTTTCGACGGCCCCGCGCGGCGGGACCGGATCGGGCGCGAGGTGCGGCGGACGGCCGAGGAGATCTCCCGCCGGCTGGGCTGGGCCGGGCCGGCCAGCGGTTCCCATGAGACGAGACTCGAGGTGGTGGCATGAGCGAACGGATCGCGGTCGATTTCCTGCGTGGCATCGCCATGCGTGCACCGGGCGCCTCCGCCACGCGGGAGTTCTACGAGAAGAACTGGGGGCTGCGCACCGTGGCCGAGGGCAATGACGGCACGGTGTATTTCCGGGGCACGGGGCCGGAGCAGTGGATCTATGCCCTGCGCGACGACCGGGACTTCGGCATCGACTACATCAACTTCGGCATGCTGAGCCGTGGGCGCTTGGATGGCCTGCACGCCCAGCTCGCCGAAGCCGGCGTGTCCGTGACCGCGCCCGCCGAGCTCTCCACCCCCGGTGGCGGCTACGGCTTCGTCGCGCTCGACCCGGAGGGGCGGCGGCTTCGCTTCGCCGCCGATGTCGCGCGGCACGCGAACACCGAGGATGAGCGGGCGCTGCCGCGCAAGGTCTCCCACATCGTGCTGAACACGCCCGCCATGGACGCCACGCGCAGCTGGTACCAGGAGCATCTCGGCTTCCGCATCACCGACTATTCGGCCGACATGATGGTCTTCCTGCGCTGCGCGACGGATGCGGCCTTCAGCGACCATCACTCGCTCGCGCTCAACCGGGCCCAGTATCCTTCGGCGAACCATGTCGCCTTCGAGATGCCCTCGATCGACAGCTTCATGCGCGGGATCGGCCGGATGAAGACACTGGGGCAGTCGCCGGCCTGGGGGCCGGGGCGGCACGGGCCGGGCAACAACCCCTTCGCCTATTTCGTCTCCCCCTCCGGCTTCGTGATCGAGTTCACCTCCGAGGTGCATCAGATCGACGAGGCGACGCACCAGCCCGAGGTCTGGCCGCGCGACGTGCCGGAGAAGATGGACACCTGGATGACCGCGGGCCCGCCCACCCCGGCCATGCGGACCGTGATGGCCGGGCGGCCGGATCACGGCTGGCAGGCGGCGGGCTGAGCGATGGATCTGGGCTATGCGGGCCGCGTCGCGGTCGTCACCGGCGGCACCTCCGGGATCGGGCTGGAAACGGCCCGCCTCCTGCTGGCCGAGGGCGCGCGCGTGGCCATCTGCGGGCGCGACGCGGGCCGGCTGGGTGCGGCACGCGATGCCCTGGGCGGCGGCGACCGGCTGCTCGCCCGGCGCTGCGACGTGCTGGACAAGGCGGAGGTCGCCGCTTTCGCCGCCGCCGTTTCGGAATGGGGCGGCGGCACGCTGGACCTGCTGGTGAACAATGCCGGCCAGGGCCGCGTCTCCACCTTCACGGATACGACGGATGAGGCGTGGCGGGAGGAGCTGGATCTGAAGTTCTTCTCCCAGATCCACACGCTGCGCGCCTTCCGGCCGATGCTGGAGCGCGCGGAGGCACCCGCGATCGTCGGCGTCAACTCGCTGCTCGCCCTTCAGCCCGAGGCGCATATGGTCTGCACCTCCGCCGCGCGGGCGGGGGTGCAGAGCCTGCTGAAGTCGCTGGCCACCGAATTCGCGCCGAGGATCCGCGTGAACTCCATCCTGCTCGGCCTCGTGGATTCCGGCCAGTGGCAGCGCCGCTTCGAGGCGCGGGAGGACAAGGGCCAGACGCGGGAGGCCTGGTTCGGCGCGCTGGCCGCGAAGAAGGGCATTCCGCTCGGGCGGCTCGGCCGGCCGGAGGAGCCCGCGCGCGCCATCCTGTTCCTCGGCTCGCCGGCGGCGAGCTACGTCACCGGCGCCAGCCTCGAGGTTTCGGGCGGCGTGTCGCGGCACATCTGACGAGACCCTTCATGGACCACTCCCCCCTGGCCGCGACGCGCCTGAGCACCGAGGAGCCGGTGGGCGACCTGATCGCCCGCGCCCTCGCCGATCTCGGCGTGACGACGGCGTTCGGCGTGATCTCGATCCACAACATGCCGATCCTGGATGCGATCGCGCGCCAGGGCCGGATCCGCTTCGTGCCCGCGCGGGGGGAGGCGGGGGCGATGAACATGGCCGATGCCCATGCGCGCGTCTCCCGCTCGCTCGGCGTCTGCATCACCTCCACCGGCACGGGGGCGGGCAACGCGGCGGGGTCGCAGGTGGAGGCGCTAACGGCGGGCTCGCCGGTGCTGCACATCACGACCACCGTGGACCGCGCCTTCATGGACCGCGACCGCGCCGCCATCCATGACGTGCCGCGCCAACCCGACATGCTGAAGGCCATCAGCAAGGCCTATTTCCGCGCCTGGGACCCGGCGGGGGCGGTCGATGCGCTCGTCGCCGCGGCCCGTTGCGCGCTGACGGCGCCGAGCGGCCCGGTTTCGCTGGAGATCCCGGTCGATGTGCAGCGGGCGGCAGCACACGGCCGCGCGCTGCCGTCCGGCCTCCATGTCGCGCCGGTGGCGCCAGACCCCGCGCAGCTCGATGCCCTGGCCGAGATGGTGCTGCGGGCCGAGCGCCCCATGCTCTGGCTCGGCGGAGGCTCCCGCCAGGCCGCCGCGGCCGCGACGGCGCTGGTGGATCGCGGCTTCGCGGCCGTGACCAGCACGCAGGGGCGGGCCGTGGTGCCGGAGGACCATCCGCGTTCCCTCGGCGCCTTCAACATGACGCCGGCCGCCCAGGCGCTCTATGTCCGGTCGGACCTGATGATCGTCATCGGATCCCGCCTGCGGGGGAACGAGACGCGCAACAACGCCATGCCGCTTCCGAAGCCGCTGGTGCAGGTGGATGCCGATGCCGCGCAGGCCGGGCGCAACTATCCCGTGGACATGTTCATCCCCGGCGATGCGCGGCTGGTGCTGGAGGGGCTGCTGGCCCGGCTGCCGGAGACGCTGGCCACCGATCCCGCCTTCCTGCACGACGTGGCCATCGCCCGCGCCACCTCCGAAGGAGCGCTGCGCGGCACGCTCGGCCCCTATCAGGTGGTGGCGGATGCGCTGCTGGCCCGTGTGGCGCCGGGGCGGCACCCCTTCGTGCGCGATGTCACGCTCTCCAACAGCACCTTCGGCAATCGCTACGTCCATCTCGCCGCGCCGCATCTCGGCGTGCACGCGCTGGGCGGCGGCATCGGCCAGGGCATCGCGATGGCGATCGGGGCGGCGATGGCGGGGGAGCCGGCCAAGACCGTCGCCCTGGTGGGCGATGGCGGCGCGATGCTGATGATCGGCGAGCTGGCGACGGCCGCCGATATGGGCGCGAACATCGCCTTCATCCTGATGAATGACGGCGGCTACGGCGTGATCCGCAACATCCAGGATGCGCAGTATCAGGGCCGCCGCTGCTATGCCGATCTCCTCACCCCGGATTTCGGCCTGCTCTGCCGTTCCATCCGGATGCCGCATGAGAAGGTGTCGGCGATCGAGGGCTTCGAGGCGGCGCTGGACCGTGCCCTGGCCAGCGATGGGCCCTGCGTGCTGGAGGTGGACATGGCCGCCATCGGCCCCTTCGCCGAGAGTTTCGCCGGCCCGCCCGCCGGCGCCGCCGGGAGCGTGCGCTAATGGCCCGGATGCAGGGAAGCGCCGGCTCCGCCGGCACCTCGGGACGCCTCGCCGCATGAACGCCATCACCGCGCCCGCGCCGCAGGCGGCGGCGGCCCACACCTTCCCGGCCATGCTGCGTCGCATGACCTGGGAGGCTCCGGGCGTGCTGTCCCTCGATTTCGAGGCGGAGGATGGGGGCGAGCTGCCGGCCTTCGAGCCGGGCGCGCATGTGGATCTCCACCTGCCCGATGGAACGATCCGCCAGTACTCGCTCTGCGGCAACCCCGCCGACCGCCGCACCTACCGGATCGCGGTGCGCGACGTGAAGGGCGGGCGGGCCTCCCGCTTCGTGCACCGGGGGGATCTCCGGCCCGGCGTGGTGGTCACGCTCGGCCTGCCGCGCAACAACTTCGCCTTCGACGCGGCGCCGCGCTACCTCTTCGTCGCGGGGGGCATCGGCATCACGCCGCTGATGCCCATGATGCGCGCCGCCACGGCCGCGGGCGCCAGCTGGTCGCTGCTGCTCTGCGCCCCGCGCGCCGCCGACGCGCCCTTCATCCGCGAGGCCCGTGCCCTGGGCGGGGCGGTTTCCCTCCATGCGAGCGCCGAGGGCACGCGGCTGGACGTGGCGGCGCGGCTGCGGGAGCCCCAGGCCGATACGCTTCTCTACTGCTGCGGGCCCGAGCGGCTGATGCTGGCGGTGGAGGAGGCGACCGCCGCCTGGCCCGAGGGCAGCGTGCGCTTCGAATGGTTCACGCCGCGCGCCCGGCCGAAAGGCGAGGCTTCGGACAGCTTCGAGGTGGAATGTGCCCAGGCCGGCATCACCGTGACCGTGCCGAAGGGCCGCAGCGTGCTGCAGGTGCTGAACGAGGCCGGGATCGCGGTGCCATGCTCCTGCGAGCAGGGAATCTGCGGAACCTGCGAGGTTCCCGTGCTGGAGGGCGAGGTGGATCACCGGGACAGCATCCTCTCCTCCGCGGAGCGCGCGGCGAACGCGACGATGATGTGCTGCGTCTCCCGCGCGAAATCCTCCCGCCTGGTGCTCGACCTATGACCGACGATGCCCGGATCATGCTGACCATCTTCCTCAAGCATGACCAGTCGCAGAACATCGACCGCATCCAGGGCACGCTAGCCGAGCGCGCCTGGTGGGAGCGCTTCCCGCCGGAGGGCTGCGAGATCGTCTCCTGGACGGTGGCGATGGGGCTGGGCCAGATCGTCACGCTGCGCCTTCCGCCGGCGCTGCTGAACAAGGTGAACATCGAGATCGAACGCTCCGCCTGGGGCGTGTTCTCCACCGAATTCTACCCGACCTATGACTTCGTGCCGGTGCGCGAACGGCTGACGCGTGAGTGGAAGGCCAGGCGAGAGGAGAAGGCATCGTGAACAATACCTATGCGTTTCCCTATCTCGAGGCGCGGCAGACGCTGGCGCGCCCCGTGACGGACTGGGAATCCGACCTGGCCGATGCGATCGAGGCGGCCTTCGCCAAGGGGCATTGGGAGCTGGAGGAGCTGGTGGCCGCGCTCAACCGCTCCCGCGTCCGGCTGCCCACGGGCGGTGCCTGGACCGCGGAGAACTTCCAGGCCCTGATCCACGAGCTGGGAGCCTGAGCCGATGAGCGCGACCACGCTGAACCGCGCCGCCCCGCGCACCGCCGCGCCCGGCGACACCACCCCGGTGACCGAGGCGGAGATCCGCGACCACCTCATGCTCGGCATCCGCAACCGCTGGTGGCCGGTGCTGCCCTCGCGCTTCGTGCAGACGGGCGGCAAGCCCGTGGGGCTCACGCGGCTGGGCGAGAAGATCGTGCTGTGGCGGGACCATGCGGGCACCGTGCGCGTGCAGGCCGACCGCTGCCCGCACCGCGCCGTGCCGCTCTCCCGCGGGCTGAACGAGGGCGACCGCATCCGCTGCAACTACCATGGCGTGGAGGTGGGCACGGACGGCACGGTCCTCAGCGTGCCCGGCCAGCCCGGCTGCCCGCTGGAGGGGAAGAAGGCGGTCAAGACCTATCATTCCCAGGAGATCGCCGGCGCCGTCTTCGTCTGGTTCGGCGATGCGCTGCATGAGGCGCCGGAGCCCTTCACCCCGCCGCCGCAGCTGGCGGGCGGCGAATACGAGGCCATCCTCTGCTACGCCGATTGGGAGATGTTCTGGCGCTACCTCTATGACAACAACATGGACCCGATGCACGGGACGTTCCTGCACGCGAACTCCCACACCATGTATCAGGGCGACACCGAGGCGCATTTCGTCACGCGCGACACGGAGAAGGGCTTCATCTTCGAGAAGGAGGGCCAGCGCGACGTCAACTTCGACTGGTCCGAGCTGGTGGACGACAACGCGCTCTATGTCCGGCTGGACATCCCCTACCCGCCTTCCGGCGGGCCGGGCGGCAACTTCGCCATCATCTCCTTCGGCTGCCCGATCGACGAGAACTGGACCGCCTGCTTCTTCTGGCGCGTGCGCAAGGTGACGGGCTGGAAGCGCGACGTGTGGCGCTTCCTCTACCGCACCCGCATGGAGCCGCGGCACTGGGCGGTGCTGGAGCAGGACCGCGAGATCCTGGCGGGCTGCCGCCCGGGGCTCGAGAAGTTCGAGATGCTGTACCAGCACGATGCCGGGCTCATCCGCCTGCGCCGGCACCTGGCGCAGGTGGCGCGCAAGCAGCTCACCGAGCTGCGGGCGGCGGGCAAGGCATGATCCGCAAGGTCACCACCCCCGCCGTGCCGGAGCCACCGGGGGAGATCTTCTCCCAGTGCCTCGTCACGGGAAGCACCGTGCATGTCTCCGGCCAGCATGCCGGGGCGCCGGGCGGGGGCGTCGTCGGCGATGGAGGCACGGCGGACCAGTTCCGCGAAAGCCTGCGGCGCGTGGTGGCGCTGGTGGAGGCGGCGGGCGGCACCGCCGCCGACATCGTGAAGCTGACGATCTATCTCACCCGGATCGAGGACCGCCCGGCCCTCGCCGCCGTGCGCCGCGAATTCTTCTCCGACCCCATGCCCTGCTCGACGCTGGTGGGCGTCAACGCCCTCGTCGCGCCGGAGCTGCGGGTGGAGGTGGACGCCACCGCCGTGCTGCCCTCGGGGCGCGGGTGATGGACGGGCCGGTCTGGCCCGGGGCCAGGGGGAGGACGGGGATGGCACCGGAGATCCGGCGGATCGTCGCGGTGGAGGTGCACCGGCGCCGCACCGGCCGCTGCCCCGTGCTGGTGCATTCCCTCGGCACGGGGGAGAGCTTCGGGATCGAGCCGCTGTCGGAGGGTTTCCGGGACCTCGCCTCGGGGCATGTCGTGCGCCCGGCGCCGGAGGGAATCCACCTGGACGGCGCCGGCCCGGTGGATATCCGCCTCGTCGGCGACGTCGCCTTCGAGGGCTACGACCACGGGGCCGCCGAGGCCTTTTCCGGCCATGCCGGCGGTGGCGCCTCGGTCACGCTGTTTGACAGCCGCCGCATCGGCTTCTTCCAGTATGCCGTGTCCAACCACGAGCGGGACGGCGCTTTCGAGAGCTACCGGTAGGGGCATCGCCCTTCCTGCCCCCCGCGCGGGCCGTGCAGCGCCGGCGGCTCCCCGGCGTTGCTGGGGGCGGATGGGGAGAGGGTCATGGAGGACAGGATCCGCCAGTTCCTGCGCGGCGAGGGGCCGGATGGCCAGGGCCGCCGCTTGGATGAGGTGCTGGCCTTCGGCGACGACCGGATCGAGGCGCGGCACGACTTCATCCAGTGGCTCTTTCCCCTGCCCGAGCCCAGCGGCGCGGTGCCCGGCTCGCCCGTGCTGGGGGCGGGGGAAGCGGCCGCGATCCGGGCCGATCCCCAGGCCCTGGCCGGGCTGCGCGCCGCCCTGGCCCGCATGGCGCGCTTCTATGCCGCCACCGACCACTGGCTGACGCGCTTCGACCACAACCATCTCCGCATCACGCGCATCCTCCGCGCCAGCCGGGATCTGCTGGGGCGGGAGGCGGCTGTCGCCCTCCATGCGGCGGTGATGGCCCGGCACGAGGCCGCGGGGCGCCCGGTGAATCCGGGAAGCCTGGCCCATTGGGAGCGGGCCCTGGGCTGAACGCCCCCTCCCCGTTCCCGTCCCGGCGGCCCCTGTTCTAGAACCCGCGCATGACACCGACCGAAGGCCCCGCCCGCGCGCCCGCGCCAGGCTCCATGCTGGCCCGCCTGATCGACGGCCCGGTGGCGCCCGGCCGCGTGGCCTGGATCGGGCTCCGCCCCGCCCGGCGGGAGCCGGTGCGGGTGGTGGAGGAGGCGCTGGCCGAGGCCGGCCAGGGCCTGGCCGGCGACCGCTACGAAAGCCGCCGCGCCGGGGCGCGGCAGGTGACGCTCGTCGCGGCGGAGCATCTGCATGCCATCGCCGGGTATCTCTCCCTCGGTTCCGTGGCGCCGGAACGGCTGCGGCGGAACATCGTGGTACAGGGGATCAACCTGTCCGCGCTCAGGAACCGGCGCTTCCGGATCGGCGGCGCGGTGCTGGAGCATTCGGGCGAATGCCACCCCTGCTCCCGCATGGAGGAGGAGCTGGGGCCGGGCGGCTACAACGCCACCCGCGGGCATGGCGGCATCACCGCGCGCGTGCTGCGGGGCGGCCCCATCCGCCTGGGCGACCCCGTGCTGCGGCTGCTGGACGGGGAGGACTGAGGGCCGCCCGGCCCAGGGCCTCTTCAGCCCGGCCGGAGCACCCGGACGCCCTCCGCCAGGAAGGGCCGGCAGGCTTCCTCGGGCGCGTCCGTCACCAGGGTCCAGCCCGGCGGCAGGGGGGCCCAGAAGGGCTGCCCGTCCCGGCCGAGCTTCGAGGCATCGGCCAGCACCACCACCTCCCGCGCCTGGCGCATCATCGTCGCCTTCAGGGAGACCTGCTCCAGCGTCGCCTCGCACACGCCGCGCCCTGGCATGACGCCATCGGCGCTCATGAAGACCCGCTGCGCGGTCAGCTGCCGCAAGGCCTGCTCGGCGAGCGGCCCGACCGTGCTGACGCTGATCGGGCGGACCGTGCCGCCGAGCACGACGAGCTCCAGTCCCGGGGAATCGGCGAGCACGGGGATGAGGGGCAGGTTGGTGGTGACCACCCGCAGGGAACGCCCGCGCAGCAGCCGCCCCAGCGCCTCGACCGTGGAGCCGCCATCGAGGATGACCGTCGCGCCCTCGGTGACCAGCGGCAGCGCGGCCTGGGCGATGGCCGCCTTGGCCGCGCGGTTCTGCCCGGTGCGGGCGCGCAGGCTGGTCTCGAGCGCCGGCGCGGCCAGGATGGCGCCGCCATAGGTGCGCGCGATGGCCCGCTTGGCCGAGAGCGCGTTGAGGTCACGCCGGATGGTGGAGGCGGAGACGCCGAAGCGCGCGGCCAGCACGTCCACATCCGCATCGCCATTCGCGATGGCGGCGAGGATCTCGTCGTGCCGGGTGCGCCTGCGCTTCATGCGGGGAGGATAGGCTGGCCGGGATGGCGCGGCGACCCCGGGGCGCGCCCGGGGTCTTGCCGTGCCGGCCGGTTCAGGCCGCCCGCTTCGGCGCGAGGTCCACCGCCTGCTTCAGCGCCTCGATCAGCGAACCCTCGTCGGCGATGCCCTTGCCCGCGATGTCGAAGGCGGTGCCATGGTCCACGGAGGTGCGGATGACGGGCAGCCCGACGGTGATGTTCACCCCCGCTTCCAGCCCCATCACCTTCACCGGGCCATGGCCCTGGTCGTGATACATCGCCACCACCAGGTCGAAGTCGCCGCGGGCGGCGCGGAAGAACAGCGTGTCGGCCGGCAGCGGGCCCTCCACCTTCCAGCCCTTGGCCTGGCAGGCCTTCACGGCGGGGATGATCTTCTCCTCCTCCTCGCCCTGGCCGAAGAGCCCGTTCTCGCCCGCATGCGGGTTGATGCCGCAGACGCCGATGCGGGGATCGGCGATGCCGGACTTCACCAGCGTGGCATGGCCGCGCGCGATCACGCGCTCCACCAGCCCCGGCTCGATCTTCCGGATCGCGTCCATCAGGCCGATATGCGTGGTCACATGGATGACGCGCAGCTTCGGCGCCACCAGCATCATCGACACCTCCGGCGTGCCGGTCAGATGCGCCAGCAGCTCGGTATGGCCGGGATACTTGTGGCCGGCGGCGTGCAGCGCCTCCTTCGAAAGCGGGGCGGTGCAGATGGCATCGGCCTCGCCGGCCTCCACCAGCCGCGTCGCGCGCTCGATGTAGCGATAGGCGCCTTCGCCCGAGAGAGGCGAGAGCTGGCCGAAGGGATGGCCGGCGGGGATGAGGCCGAGGTCGATCACGTCCACCGTCCCGCGCTCGTAGCGCGCGCCGGCCGGCGTCTGCAGCGCCCGCACCTGCAGGCCGGTCTTCACCACCGCATCGGCCTCCCGCAGCCGCGTGGCCTCGCCCACCACCAGCGGGCGGCACATCGCATAGACATCCTCGCGCGCCAGGGCCTTCATGATGATCTCCGGCCCGATGCCGGAGGCGTCGCCCATGGTGATGGCGACGACGGGGCGCCCATCGGTCTTGGCTTCGGTCTGGCTCATGTCGCGCGTTCCGTTGTCAGGTCGCGCAGCCGGGAGAGGCTGCGCAGGATGGTCTCGTCATTTCCGAAGGCGCCGGCCTTGGTCATCACCGGCACCTCGATCGCCCCCTGGGTGATGCCGAGCGGCACGCCCGGCTCGACCTCCTCCAGCAGGCGGATGCCATGCACGCCGAGATGGCTCAGCAGGGCGCAGGCCGTTTCGCCGCCCGTGGCGAAGAGGGCGCCCATGCGGGAACCGGCCGGGGCAAGGAGTTCGGCCAGGGCGGCGGCCAGGGCCGCGCCCTGGGAGAGATCGGCCGCCGACGCGTCGGCGATCAGCACCAGCGTGTCGCGGCCGGCGGCCAGGGAAGCCGCGATCCCGGCCGCGAAGGACGCCCAGCGCGGGTCGGCGGCGCCGGCGCGAAGAAGTCCCACCGGCACTTCGAACGGCGCGGCGGCATCCGCCTCCACCAGGCGCTTCGCGGCGGCGCGGGAGGCCTCGGCGATGCTGCCGACGACGATCAGCACGCCACCGCGTGCGGGGGAAAGCCCCGCCGGCGCCGGGGCATCGCCGGGCAGGGCGGCGGCCAGCGCGGCGGCGATGCCGCCGGAGCCGACCCAGAAGACGTCGCCCGCCAGGGGCAGGCTGGCGCGGGCGAGGATGTCGAGATCCCCGGGCGCGGCCGCGTCGCAGACCACGGCGTCCAGCCCTTCCGCGATGGCGGCGCGCAGCGCCTCGGCCACCGCCGCATCGCCCTGCCGCATGAGGGCGAGCGGGATGAGCCTTGCGCTGAGGCCGACCGAGGCCAGCACCTCGGTCAGCACCGCGCTGTCATAGGTGTGGTCGCGCGCCCAGAGCGGGGTGGTCTCCAGCGGCGCGCCGTTCATGTGCACGCGCCCGCCCTCGGTGGTGCGGCCGGTGGCGGGAAAGGCGGGGGCGAGGATGGCCAGGGCCGGGCGCCCCGTGTCGCGCAGGGCGCGGCAGGTGGCGGCCAGTTCCGCGGCGGGCTGGCCGCGCAGGGTGGAATCGATCTTCTTGATCAGCCCCTGCCCCGGCCTGTGCCGGGCCTGGAGCAGGGCGACATGACGCGCCGCCGCCTCCTCCGGGGAGAGGCGGCGGCTGTCGGCATCCACCGCCAGCACCGCGCTGCCGGTGGCCGCGGCGGCGCCGTGCCAGCCGACCGAGGCTTCCAGCCCGCGCCGCGCGAAGGCGATGCCGCAATCGGCGGCGCCGGTCAGGTCATCGGCGAGGATGAGCCACTCGCGGGTCATGCCGTCCCCGTCCTCAGGCCGTGGTGGTCAGGCGCGCGGGGCCGAAGCGGCGCGCGACCCAGGCCGTCACGGGCGGGACGAGGATGGCGGTGACGATGACGCAGGCCGAGACGAGGATGGTGGCCGCCGGGGCGGCCTCGGCATAGGCGGGGTTGTTCGCCGCGACGATCGCGGGCACCGCCGCCGCATTGCCGGCGGTGGAGGCCGCCGCCACGCCCGCCACGCCCGAGCCGCCGATCGCCCGGTCCGCGAGGAAGAGGGCGGTGCCGGTGATCACGACCACCGCCACGCCCAGGCCGAGGCCGAGCAGGCCGGCCTGCCACACCTTCGTCAGATCCAGCCCGCCGCCGAGGGCGAAGGCGAAGAACGGGATCATCACCGGGATGGCGCGGCTGAGGAATTCCCGCATGTCGCGGTCCAGGTTGCCGATGAGCATGCCGACGAGCAGCGGCAGGATGGCGCCGACCAGCACCGGCCATTCGAAGGCCGAGAGCCCGGCGACGCCCAGCGTGACCATGGTCAGGAAGGGGCCGGATTCCAGCGTCATGACCGTATAGGCGCCGACATCACGCGGCTCGCCGTACTGGCCCATCAGGGCCATGTAGAGGCCGCCATTCGTGTCGTTCATCGCGGCGACGATGGCGAGGGTGGAGAGGCCGGCGAAGACGCCGCTGGTCACCGGGCCCTCCCCCAGGAACTGGCCGGCCACGATGCCGAGCAGGGCGGCGATGCCGACCTTCGTGGCCAGCAGCGTGCCGCCCTTCTTCAGGATGTAGGGGGTCGCCTTGAAGTCGATGCTGGCGCCCATGCAGACATAGAACACGGCGAGGATGGGAAGGGAGCCGGTGAAGAGCGCGCCGGTGAAGGAGCCGAAGAACTTCGGCGTGTTGGGGAAGAGCGTGGCGATGATCGCCCCGAGCGCGAGGGGCACGACCATCATGCCGCCCGGGACACGTTCGATGGCGCGCTTGATCGGAATCTGCATGGGACTTCTCCGGTGGCGCCGGGTGAACGGCGGCGCCCTCGCGCTGGATGCGCGGAATTCCGCCGCTGCTTCCGCCTCGGGCAGTGCAAAGTCAACGAAATTTTTGCGTGATTTGAGCAAAACGGCAGCGGGAGGCGGAATGCTGCGCTGCACAATGCCAATCGAGGCGCCGGCAGGATCTTTCGGCACGGGACTGGCGATGGTCGCGGGGTTTGCTCTCGACATTTCTGCGCGATGCGCGCAATAGCGGGCGCCTGATCCAGTCATGTATAGGACTGCCCCTCCGGGGTGCAGGGTCGTCACACCGGGTTCGGGGGGAATGCGTGAACCAGCCAGGACGCCTCCTCGCGCCCACAAGAGGGAGCCGCCCCGCGCGATGAGTGTCGCCGTCTTCGACAACGCTGCCCTGGTCGAGGAACTCGCGGCCCTGCTGGGCCGCCCCTACGTCACCACCCCCGACGAGGACCAGGAGCCCTATGTGGTGGACTGGCGCGGCCGCTATCACGGCCGGGCCGCCGCCGTGGTGAAGCCCGCCAGCACCGCCGAGGTGGCGGAGGTGGTGAGGCTCTGCGCCCGCCACGGCGTCGCGCTGGTGCCGCAGGGCGGCAATACGGGCATGTGCGGCGCGGCCACGCCTGACGCCTCCGGGCACAGCGTGGTGTTGCGGCTGGACCGGCTGAACCGGATCCGCGCCATCAGCCCGCTCGCCAACTCCGTCACGGTGGAGGCCGGCTGCATCCTGCAGACCATCCAGGAGGCGGCGGCGGGGGTGGACCGGCTCTTCCCCCTCAGCCTCGGGGCCGAGGGCAGTTGCCAGATCGGCGGCAACATCGCCACCAATGCCGGCGGCACCGCCGTGCTGCGCTACGGCACCACGCGGGAGCTGGTGCTGGGGCTGGAGGTGGTGCTGCCCGACGGCACGGTGCTGAACCGCCTGCAGGGCCTGCGCAAGAATTCCAGCGGCTATGACCTCAAGCAGCTCTTCATCGGGGCGGAGGGCACGCTGGGCATCATCACCGCCGCCTCGCTCAAGCTCTTCCCCCGCCCGCGGGTCTCCGCCATGGCCATGGTGGCGCTGCCGGAGATCGAGGCGGCGCTGAGCCTGATGGGCCGCCTGCGCGACACGGTGGGCGACCGGCTGGCGAGCCTGGAGGCCATGTCGCGCGGCCAGATCGAGGTGATCGCCGAGCATGTGCCGGACGTGGCCATCCCCTTCGCGCTCGAGGCCCCCTGGTATCTGCTGATCGAACTGACCGACACGCTCGCCGGCACCGACCTGCGCGCCCCGCTCGAGGAGGTGCTGGGCGCCGCCTTCGAGGAGGGGCTGGTGACGGATGCCGTGATCGCGGAGAGCGGGGCCCAGGCCCATGCGCTCTGGAAGATCCGCCACTCCGTCTCGGAGGGCAGCAAGCGCGCCGGCTATGTCGTGAGCCACGACAGTGTGGTGCCGCTGGAAAACCAGGCGCTCTTCGCCCGCAACGTGGAGCGGCGGATCCTGGAGGCGATGCCGGAGGCCCGCGTGGTGATGCACGGCCATATCGGCGACGGCAACATCCACGTCCTCGCCATCCTCGATCCCGCGCGCTTCCCCGATGCCGCGGCCGCCGCACCGGTGGCCGCGCGGATCAACGCCGTCGTCGATGACGAGACGGCGGCGCTGGGCGGCGTCATCAGCGCCGAGCACGGCATCGGCCTCAGCAACCGCGCGCGGCTGGGCCGGGTGACCGACCCGGCCGAGATCGCGCTCATGCGCCGCGTCAAGGCGCTGCTCGACCCCGCCGGGATGATGAATCCCGGCAAGGTTCTTCCCCCCGAGGCCTGAATGGCCCGCATGCTTGGCTCAAGAGGAAACCGCGTCATGAATCGCCGCACGCTTCTCGGGACCGCCTTCGGGTCGGCGCTCGCCCTTCCGTCCATCGCCCGTGCCCAGGGAGCCACTTGGCCCACCCGCCCCGTGCGGCTGATCGTTCCCTACCCGCCCGGCGGCGCCACGGATGTGATCGCCCGGCTCTATGCCGAGCATATGAGCAGCACGCTCGGCCAGCCCGTGGTCATCGAGAACCGGCCGGGCGCGAGCGGCAATATCGGAATCGACGCGGTGGCGAAGGCGGCGCCGGACGGCTACACGATCGGCGCCGGCACGGTCAGCAACTTCTCGATCAACCAGTACCTCTACAAGTCCGTCCCCTATGACGTGGAGAAGGACCTCCGCCCCATCGCGCTGGGCTGGGAATTCCCGAACATCGCCGTGGTGGCGCCGGGCAAGGTGCCGGCAAAGACCTTGCCGGAATTCATCACCTGGGCGAAGGCCAAGCGCGGCGGCATCACCTATGGCTCCACCGGCGTGGGCACCACCACGCATCTCTCCTCCGCCATGCTGTTCAGCCGGCTCGGGATCGAGGCGGTGCACGTGCCCTATCGCGGCGCCGCGCAGATCCAGCCGGCCCTGCTGAGCGGTGACATCGACTTCGCGATCGACGGCGTCGCCTCCTACCAGGCGCTCGTCGAGGCCGGGCAGATCCGCGCCCTGGGCGTGACCAGCGCGGAACGCTGGCCCACCATGCCGCAGGTGCCCACCATGACCGAAGGCGGGATCGACAACTTCGTCGTCACCGTCTGGGGTGGCTTCGTGGCCCCGGCCGCGACGCCGGATGCGGTGGTGGAAAAGCTGAACGCCGCGCTGAAGGCCACCGTGGACGACGCCACCCAGCGCGACCGCTTCGCCCGGGTCGGCGCCAAGCCCATCTGGACCACGGCCGCCGACGCCGCCGCCCGCGCGGCGCGCGAACGCCCGATGTGGCGGGAGACGATCGAGAAGTCCGGCGCCTCGGCGGATTGATCCCGCCGGGCGCTTGCCCCGGTCCGGCGGCCGGGGAGAGGATGGCCATCCTCTCCCCGGCGCCTCAGCGGCGCGGAGAGGCGCCCCCGCTCACGCGGCTTCCAGCTTCTCCGAAAGCTCCAGCCACTCCTCCTCCAGCTTTCCCACCGTGGCCGCGATGGCGGCGCGGCGGGTGTTGGCCCAGGCGATATCGGCCGGCTTGAAGCGGGCATAGGTCGCGGTGTCGGAGAGCTTCTTCTCCAGCAGCCGGTCCTCCAGCCGCAGCTTCTCCATCCGCGCCTCGATCTCCTTCACCCGCTCCCGGATGGGGGCCAGGGCGGCGCGGGCGGCGGCGCGGCTGGCGGCGGTGGGCCTGGCGGGGGCGTCGGCGTCCGACCGGGCGGCACGGGCCTCGCTGCGGGCATCGCGGGCACGGCCGGCGAGCCAGGCGCGGTAATCCGCCAGGTCGCCGTCGAAGGGCTTCACCGCCCCGTCCGCCACCAGCCAGAGGCTGTCCGCCGCCAACTCCACCATATGCGGGTCGTGGGTGATGAGGACCACGGCGCCCTTATAGTCCGCCAGCGCCCGGACCATCGCCTCGCGCGCGTCGATGTCCAGGTGGTTGGTCGGCTCGTCCAGGATCAGCAGCTGGGGGGCGTCCCGCGTGGTCAGCGCCAGCAGCAGCCGCGCCTTCTCGCCGCCCGAGCAGTCCTTGATGAGGGTGGTGGCCCGGTCCTCGTCCAGCCCGAAGCGGGCGAGCTGGGCGCGCGCCTGGGTGACGGTCGCCTTGGGCATGGCGTGCTGCATATGGGTCAGCGGCGTGCCGTTCGGGTCCAGCGCCTCGGCCTGGTGCTGGTCGAAATAGCCGATCTTCAGCCGCGGGGCCCGGCGCACCTCGCCCCCCCTGGGCTCCAGCTTGCCGGCGATGAGCTTGGCCAGGGTGGACTTGCCGTTGCCATTGGCGCCCAGCAGCGCCACCCGGTCCTCCTGGTCCAGCCGAAGCTCCAGGCCGCGCAGGATGGTGCGGTCGCCATAGCCGACGCTCGCGCCATACATGGTCAGGATGGGCGGCGGCACCTCGGGCGGGTCGGGGAACTCGAAGCGCGTCGCCACATCCTCGACGATGGCGGAGACGGCGGGCAGCTTCTCCAGCGCCTTGATGCGGGACTGCGCCTGCCGGGCCTTGCTGGCCTTGGCGCGGAAGCGGTCCACAAAGGCCTGCATATGCGCGCGCTCGGCGACGATCTTCGCGTTCTGCGCGGCCTGCTGGGCCATGCGCTCCGTGCGGATGCGCACGAATTCGGAATAGCCGCCAGGATAGGTGGTGATCTTGCCGCGGTCGAGATGCGCGATGCTGTCCACGCATTCGTCCAGCACCTCCCGGTCATGGGAGATGATGATGGCGGCGCCGGGGAAGCGCTTCAGCCAGCCCTCCAGCCAGAGGGTCGCCTCCAGGTCCAGGTGGTTGGTCGGCTCGTCCAGCAGCAGCAGGTCCGGTTCCAGCGAGAGCGCGCAGGCCAGGGCCACGCGCATCCGCCAGCCGCCCGAATATTCACGCACCGGGCGGAGCTGGGCGGCGGCATCGAAGCCCAGGCCGGCCAGCACGGCACCGGCCCGCGCCGGGGCGGCGTCGGCACCGATCGCGATCAGGCGCTCCTGCACCTCGGCCACCCGGGCGGGGTCGCCATGCTCGCGCTCGGCCAGCAGGGCGGCGCGCTCGGTATCGGCCGCCAGCACCGTTTCGATCAGCGAGACATCCGTGCCCGGCTGCTCCTGCGCCACATGGGCCATGCGGGCGCGGCTGGCGATGCGGATCTCGCCGCCATCGGGCTGCAGGGTGCCGGTGAGGGCGCGGAACAGGGTGGATTTGCCGGCGCCGTTCCGCCCGACGAGCCCGAGCTTACGGCCAGGGTCGAGCTGAAGGTTGGCGCCGTCCAGCAGGGTGCGCCCGGCCATTCGGATGGTCAGGTCGCGGAGGGCAAGGACCGTCATGCCCGGCTTCTACCCCGCCCCGGCCCGCGGCGAAACGCCGATGATGCAGCGCACCAATACGGGATCAGCTCTCGATTCCCTCCTGTTCCAGCCCTGGACCCATGCTAGGGCCGCGGTCTCCCGAATCAGGAAGCGAGATGACCAAGGCCCCGCATGCCCGCCCCAGCGCGCTCCGACGCTTCCTCGAGGGACAATCCTCGGCCGGTCTCGTGCTTATGGGGGCGGCGGCCCTGGCCCTGGTCATCGCCAACTCGCCGCTGGCCGGAACCTATGAGGCGGTGCTGCACGCCTATCTCGGCCCGCTCTCGGTCGAGCACTGGATCAATGACGGCCTGATGGCCGTGTTCTTCCTGCTGGTGGGGCTGGAGATCAAGCGCGAGGCGCTGGACGGCCAGCTTTCCACCTGGCCGCGCCGGGCCCTGCCCGGGATCGCGGCGGCGGGCGGCATGGCGGTGCCGGCGCTGGTCTTCCTGCTGCTCAACCCCGCCGAGACCGCCCATGGCTGGGCGATCCCGGCCGCGACGGACATCGCCTTCGCGCTCGGCGTCATCTCCCTCCTCGGCAACCGCGTGCCCGCCTCGCTCCGGGTGTTCCTCGCGGCGCTGGCGATCATCGACGACCTCGGGGCGGTGGTGATCATCGCCCTGTTCTACACCGCCGGCCTGTCCCTCCCGGACCTGGCCGGCGCGGCGGTGGTGCTGGCGGTGCTGTTCGGGCTCAACCGGGCGCGGGTGCTCGTGCTCTGGCCCTACCTCCTTCTCGGCCTCGTCCTCTGGGTCCTCGTGCTGCGCTCGGGCGTGCATGCCACCCTGGCCGGCGTGTTCCTCGCCCTGTGCATCCCGCTCCGCGCCCGGCCCGCCGCGCCGGATGACGAGGTTTCGAGCCCGCTGCACCGGCTGGAGCATGCGCTGCACATCCCCGTCGGCTTCCTCATCGTGCCGATCTTCGGCCTGGCGAATGCCGGCGTGCCCGTCCTCGGCCTGCCCGGCTCGGCCCTGATGGCGCCGGTGACGCTGGGCGTGGGGCTGGGGCTGCTGATCGGCAAGGCCGTGGGCGTCTTCGGGGCCTCGCTGCTGTCGATCCGGCTGGGGCTGGCGGACATGCCCGCCTATGCCAGCCGCACCCAGCTCTTCGGCACGGCGCTGCTCTGCGGCATCGGCTTCACCATGAGCCTGTTCATCACCCTCCTGGCCTTCCCGGGGGAGCCGCTGCTCCAGGCCGAGGCGAAGATCGGCATCCTCGGCGGCTCGCTGGTCTCGGGGCTGCTGGGCTATGCGCTGCTGCGGGTGGCGCGGCCGGACTGGCCGGGCACGCCCTCGCGCTGAAGGGGAACGCCAAGGGGCGCTGAGGGGGCTGAACCGGGCCCGCTCAGCGCCCGAGGGAGCGCCAATGCGCCGCGATGTCACGGCGGCGGGCGACCCAGAGGCCGGGGGTGCGGGCCGCATGGGCCAGCACCGCGTCCAGCCCCGGCATCCGCGCCGGGCGCGCGATCAGGCGGAGATGCAACCCGATGGAAAGCATCCGCCCCGGCCCGGGCTGGGCGAGCAGCCAGTCGATGGCGCCGATGCAGTAGCGGCTGAAATCCTCCGCCTGGACGAAGCCGCCGCCTGGGGCAAAGCGCATGTCGTTGGTATCGAAGGCATAGGGTAGAAGGAGATGCGGCCGCCCGCCCACCTCCAGGGTCCGCGGCACCTCGTCATCGTAGCCGTCGGAATCGTAAAGGAAGCCGCCCTCCTCCACGACCAGGCGGCGCGTGTTCACCGAGGGCGCGGACTTCGTGTGCCAGCCCACCGGTCTCTCGCCGCAGGCGTCGCGGATGGCGGCCACGGTGGCGGCGATCACGGCGCGCTCGGTCTCCTCGGCCATGCCCGCATGGGGTTCCCAGCGCCAGCCATGGGCGCTCACCTCATGGCCCCGCGCATGAGGAGCGGCGGCGAGGACGGGTGTGGCGGCCACGGCGCGGCCGCAGGCGGAGAAGGTGGCCTTCAGCCCATGCTGGTCGAAGGCATCGAGCACGCGCCAGAGGCCGACCCGCGCGCCATAGCCGAAATGCGATTCCATGCAGGGGTCGGGCGTGGCCTCCGTGCGCTGCGCCGCCTCGGGAATGGCCTCGTTCCGCTCATCCCCGCTGAGAAGGGAGAGCTCCGCCCCCTCCTCCACGTTCACGACAAAGGAAAGGGCGAGGCGCGCGCCGCCGGGCCAGCACGGGTCCGGCGGGTTCGGGCCATGGCCGGTCAGGTCGCGGGACGCGGGCGGCATCCCGCCGGGAAGACCGGTCAAGTTCATCCCACCTGAACATTCGCGGCGCGCACGACGCGGCCCCACCGCGCCCCTTCCGCGGCCACGAAGCGCCCGATCTCCTCGGGCGAGGGATCGCCGAGGGAGACGATTCCGGCATTGACCAGGCGCTGGCGCGTGGCGGGCTCGGCGAAGGTCTCCGCCACCACCTGGTGCAGCCGGGCCACGATCGCCGGATCCATCCCCGCGGGGCCGGCCAGCAGGAACCAGTTGTTCGAGGTGACGGCGGGCAGGCCCAGCTCCGCCACCGTCGGCACCTCCGGCACGGCCGGGACGCGCTCGGCCGAGGTGACGGCGAGGCCGAGCAGGGAGCCGGCGCGCACGGCCTCCGCCTGCGGCGCCAGCGTGTCCCAGAGGGAGCCGACATTGCCGCCGAGGAGGGATTGCTGCGCCTCCGCCGCGGAACGGAACGGGATGTGCAGGAGCTGCGCGCCCACCTCCATGCTGAACAGGGCCCCCGCGAGATGCCCGGCCGAGGCGATGCCGGAGGAGCCGAAGGTGACGGCCTCCGGCGCCGCCTTGGCCGCCGCGATGTAGTCCGGCAGGGACCGGACCGGGCCGCCGGCCTTCACCGCGCAGAGGATGGGCGCGCCGCCCAGCATCGCGATCCAGGAGAAGGCGCGGGCCGGGTCATAGGTGAGGTTGCGGAACACGGCCGGCGCCACGGCCAGCGGGCCGGTGTTGGAGACGAGGAGCGCATGGCCATCCGGCCGCTCCGCCGCGGCCACGCCGGTGCCGATGCTGCCGCCCGCGCCCGGGCGGTTCTCCACGATGAAGGGGCGGCCGAAGGCCCGTTCGAGCTTCTCGGTGAGGGGACGCACCATGATGTCGGCCGTGCCGCCGGGGCCATAGGGGTTGATGATCCGGACGGGGCGGTTGGGCCAGGCCCCGGTCTGCGCGCGAAGGACGGATGGAAAGCCGGCCAGCGCGCCGGTTCCGGCTGCGAGGAGGTGCCGTCGGGTGACGCGGGTCGCCTGCATGCTGTGCTCTTCCTGTCGCCTGGGGATGCGGACGGGAGCGCAAGCCATGTGCCAGGGGATGGCGGCCCCCACATGCAGGAATTGCACACAGAATAAGCCGCGTGGCGCGCGGATTCAGGACAGTTTGCGCCAGGAAGTGCAGGTATCATTTCGTTTTCGATCATCCCAAGAATTGCCTCTCTATGTCTAGACATCGTAGCGTTTCCTGAACCCCGGGGAGACAGGCGATGAACCAGCGGCTGTCATGGATCAGGGCCTATGAGGAGAGCCGGGACGCGGCGGCCGTCTGCGCCCGCTTCGGCATCGCCCGCGCCACGCTCCGCAAGTGGTGGGGGCGCTACGAGGCGGGGGGGATCGCCGCGCTGGCCGAGGGCGACCGCGCGCCGCGCCGCTCCCCCGCACGCAAGGCCTTCGCCGCCGATGTCGCCGCCATCCGCGAGATGCGGGCCCGCGGACTGAGCCTGGCCGGGGTGCGGGATGCCCTGCGGGCCGAGCGCGCCACCGAACTCTCCATCCCGACCATCCGCCGCATCCTGGCGCGCGAGGCGCCAGCCGCGCGCCCGGTCCGGCGCGCCGGCGCCGTGCCCCGCTCCGGCATCGTCGCCACCGCCGGGCTGGACGAGGGGCTGGCGGCGGCGATCGCGGATGCGATCGGGCGCGGCCGCTTCCAGCCCGGGGAGAAGCTGACGGAGGAGGGCCTCGCGCGCGCCTTCGGCGTGGGGCGGACCCGGGTGCGGGAGGCGTTGCGCGGCCTGTCCTTCCTCGGCCTCGTCACGCTGGAGCGGAACCGCGGCGCCTCGGTCGCGCTCCCCTCGCCCGCCGAGGTCGCCCGGGCCTATGAGGCAAGGCGGGCGGTGGAGAGCGGGATCGTCGCCGGGGTGGGGCGGCGCTTCGGCGGCCGCTGCGACTGCGCGGAGCTGGGGATCCTACGCGCCCATGTGGCGCGCCAGGAGGCGGCGGAGCGCGCCGGCCAGCGGGTGCGGCTGATCCAGCTCCTCACGGAATTCCACCTCGTCCTCGCCGGCATGGCGGATAACCCCTTCCTCCTGGGCTTCCTGGAGCGGCTGGTCTCGGTCACCTCCCTGGCCGTCCTCCTCCATGACCGGGAGGGCGACCAGTCCTGCGCGGTGGAGGCCCACCGGGCCATCGTGGAGGCGATCGCTGCCGGCCGCATGGAGGAGGCGGCCCGGCTGATGCGCGATCACCTCAGCGGCAACGAGCGGCGCGCCGCCGCCCCGGTTCCGGCACCGCCGCAGCCGGATGATTGAGGGCCACGGCCCTCTCCCCCTTGCCGAATGCGCGCCCGGCGGCTACCCGGCCCCCCACCAACCAAGGAACCCCCGCCATGGCCACCGAGCGCACCTTCAGCATCCTCAAGCCCGACGCGACCCGCCGGAACCTGACCGGCAAGATCAACGCCGTCTTCGAGGAGAAGGGTCTCCGGATCGTCGCCCAGAAGCGCATCCAGATGACCCAGCAGATGGCCGAGACCTTCTACGGCGTCCACAAGGAGCGCCCCTTCTTCAAGGACCTCGTCTCCTTCATGACCTCCGGCCCGGTGGTCGTGCAGGTGCTCGAGGGTGAGGACGCGGTGGCCAAGAACCGCGAGATCATGGGCGCCACCAACCCGGCGAACGCCGCCGAGGGCACGATCCGCAAGCTCTTCGCCGAGAGCATCGAGGCCAATTCGGTCCATGGCTCCGACAGCGCGGAGAATGCGGCGATCGAGATCGCCTATTTCTTCGCCGGCAACGAGATCGTCGGCTGAATCAGGCGCCGGGGAGGGCTTCCTCCCCGCGACCGGACGATGGAAAGGGCGCGCCAGCGGGGCTGGCGCGCCCTTTTCTTCATCCGAAGCTGATGCCCGTGTCCCGCATCAGGTTCTGGACCAGGGCCCGTTCGCTCACGAGGCGCGCGGCCAGCTTGTCGGCTTCGGCCGGCACGGCGGAGGCGCCCATGGTGCCCAGCCGGCGGCGCACCTCCTCATCGGCCGTGGCGAAGTTCACCGCCTCCTCCAGCCGGCGGCGGATCGGCTCGGGCGTGCCGGCGCGGCAGAACATGGCGTTCCAGCTTGTCAGGTCGAAGCCAGGGAAGCCGGATTCGGCGATGGTGGGCACGTTCTCCACCCCCATGCGCCGGCCGCTGGTGAGCGCGATGGCGCGCGCCCTTCCGGCTTCCAGCACCGGGGCGAGGGAGTTCAGCGAGAGATAGCCGGAGGGCAGGGTGCCGGCCGCCAGGTCCCGCGCCACCTCGGCCCCGCCGCGATAGGGAATGTGCTCCATCTTCGCGCCGGAGCGATGGGCCAGCAGCGCCCCGGCCAGATGGCCGGTATTGCCGATGCCGGGGGAGCCATAGGGCAGCCCGTCCCGCACGATCTTCGCCTGTTCGATATAGCCCTTCAGGTCGGTGATGCCGGTCGAGTTCGTGACGGCGAGGATATACGGCACCTCCGCCACCATCCCGACCGGGGCGAAATCCTTCTCGTAGTCGAAGGGCAGGTTCCGGTGGATGAACTGGGCGATGATGAAGGAGGCCGCGTCGAAGAGCAGCGTATGGCCATCGGCCGGCGCGGCGGCGACCTGGCCGGCGGCGAGCGCGCCGCCCGCCCCTGTCCGGTTCTCCACCACCACGGACTGGCCCAGGAATTCCGAGAGCCGGGGCTGGATCAGCCGCGCCATGGTGTCGGAATTGCCGCCGGCGGCGAAGGCGATCACCACCCGGATGGGCCGGTTGGGGAAGGTGCCGGTTCCCTGGGCCAGAACGGCCGGGGCGGGCAGCAGGGCACCGCCGGCCAGGGCGCCGAGCTGGCGCCGGCGGAACAAGGGGCCCTTGGGAAGCGGCATCGGTATCCTCCATCGTCCCGGTGCTCTTGGCGGCACGGGGTCACGGCCCGATCTTGCGCCCGGCCGGCGCCCCGGTCGAGGCAGGAGATCCCGATGACGCCCCTGATCCGCCCCCTGCGGCCCGAGGAGATGCCGGCGCTGGTGGCGCTGCATGCCGCCTCCTTCGCCGCCCTGGCGACGGCGGCCTACCCGCCGGAGCTCGTGCCCGCCTACACCGCCATGCTGAACGCCCCGGATTATGCGCCCGAGGTGCTGGCGAGCGACCTGTGGGTGGCGGAGCGGGCGGGCACCCTGCTCAGCAGCGCGGGCTGGGGCAGCCAGGACGGGGAGGTGGCCCGCATCCGCAAGGTCTTCGTGCATCCCGATGCGGCGCGGCAGGGGCTAGCGACGCGGCTGGTGCGGGCGGCGGAGGAGCGCGCACGGGCCGCGGGGCACCGCCGCTTCGTGCTGCGCGCCTATCTCGGCGCCGTGCCCTTCTATGAGAGCCTCGGCTATGTCGCGGACCGGCCGGGGGAGCGGCCGCTGGGCGGGGGCCTCTCCATGCCGGTGCTGTTCATGCGGAAGGGCTGAGGCGGCCGGGCGCCGTGGCGTAGCTTTCCCCGGCGAAGTCGCGCAGCCGCTGCTCGACGCTGGCGAAGGCCGCGCGGGTGGCTTCGGGGACGGGTGCTTCGGGTGTGCGGGTGCGGTGCTCCAGCCAACGGGCCACCGCTCCGGCACCGCGCCGGTGGGCGGCGGCGACCAGCCCGGCCTGGGTGATGGCGAGCGGCTGCCCATCCGTCGCGGTCACGGTCTGGCCGGCCGCGCCCAGGGCGCCATTGGCGGCCAGCTGCCGTTCGGCGCGCTGCAGGAACTGGCCCATGGCGGCCTCCTGCGCCGCGGGGTTGGCGAGGAAATCGGCCTCGCTCCGCACGCCCATGGCCGCGGCACGCTCGGTCCAGCCGCCCGCCGCGTCCTGCCAGCCGATGTCCCGCAGTGCCACGGGCAGCATCTGGTAGCGGCCGAGGGCGCCTGAGCTGGCATTGCGCGCGGCCCAGCCGGCGCCCGCGCTCTCCTGCGCCGCGATCCGGCCCCGGAAGCCCGAATCCGCGGCGCGCGCCATCGTCCGGCCTTCCGGGGCCGGGCGGGCGGCCTGCTGGGGCGCCGGCATGGAGAAGGGGGCCTGCGCCCGGGCCAGGGCGCCCTTGAAGTCCGCCGTCTTGGCGACGGCCTTCGCGGCGCGGCCTGGGCGCGCGCCCACGGCCTGAATGGGCTGCGTGCTCATCGGGCGGGAGAGTGACTCACACAGGTTAATCAGAGGGTTAATTCGGGGCGCTGGGGAAACCGCCGTGCCGCGCCTCCCGTTCAGCCGGCGCGCAAGGAGTCGCAGCATGTCCGACAAGCCCAAGCCCCCCCAGCCGCCCCAGCACCAGGACCACCAGCCCGGCAGCGAGGCGGAGATGACGCCGCGCCCCCAGTCCGCGATGGAGGGGTGGAAGGCATCGGGCAAGCTCGAGGGCAAGAAGGCGATCGTGACCGGCGGCGATTCCGGCATCGGGCGCGCGGTGGCCATCGGCTTCGCCAAGGAGGGCGCGGATGTCGTCATCCTCTACAAGGACGAGCATGAGGATGCCGCCGAGACCAAGCGGCTGATCGAGGCCGCCGGGCGGCGCTGCGAAACCCATGCGGGCGATGTGGGCGATTCCAGCTTCGTGAAGGGCTTCGTCACCCGCGCCGTCGCCTTCCTCGGCGGGCGCATCGACGTGCTGGTGAACAACGCCGCCGAGCAGCATGAGGTCGCCTATCTCGCCGATATCGAGGAGGCGCAGGTGGAGCGCACCTTCCGCACCAACATCTTCGGCTACTTCTGGATGGCGAAATACGCGCTGCCGCACATGCCGGATGGCGGCGCGATCATCAACACCACCTCGGTTACCGCCTATCGCGGCAGCCCGCAGCTGGTGGATTATGCCAGCACCAAGGGCGCCATCGTCGCCTTCACGCGCAGCCTGTCGCAGCAGCTCTTCGAGAAGCGCAAGATCCGCGTGAACGCCGTGGCGCCGGGCCCGATCTGGACGCCGCTGATCCCCGCCAGCTTCGACGAGGAGCGCACGGCGCAGCATGGCAGCTCCGCCAAGATGGGGCGCGCCGGGCAGCCGGACGAGGTCGCGCCCTCCTACATCTTCCTCGCCTCGGAGGCGGACAGTTCCTACATCAACGGGCAGGTGCTGCACCCGAATGGCGGCGATGTGGTGAACGGCTGACGGGCTGCGGCGCTCCGCCATGCAGCGGATCACGCCGCCTCGCGTTCCAATCCCCTGAACGGTCCGGCCGCGCCCTCTCCCCCGCGCGGCGCCCCCTCCCCTCATTTCTGGAGACGACGCGCATGAAGGCGATCACCTGGCACGGCAAGGGCGACATGCGTTGCGAGACCGTGCCCGACCCGAAGATCGAGGACGGCCGCGACGCCATCATCAAGGTGTCCTCCTGCGCCATCTGCGGGTCCGACCTGCACATCATGGACGGGATGATCCCGGGCATGGAGCGGGGCGACGTGGTCGGCCATGAATGCATGGGCGAGGTGGTCGAGGTCGGCAAGGACAACAAGAAGCTGAAGGTCGGCGACCGCGTGGTGGTGCCCTTCACCATCTCCTGCGGCGAATGCTTCTTCTGCAAGAACGGCTGGTTCTCGGGCTGCGAGCGCTCCAACCCGAATGCCAAGGTAGCCGAGAAGATGTGGGGCCACTCGCCCGCCGGGCTGTTCGGCTACTCGCACATTCTCGGCGGCTTCCCGGGCGGGCAGGCCGAATATGTGCGCGTGCCCTATGCCGATGTCGGCCCGATCAAGGTGCCGGAGGGGATGACCGACGAGCAGGTCCTCTTCCTCTCGGACATCTTCCCCACGGGCTACATGGGCGCCGAGTTCTGCAACATCAAAGGCGGCGAGACCATCGCCATCTGGGGCTGCGGCCCGGTGGGGCAGATGGCGATCCGCAGCGCCTTCCTGCTGGGCGCCGAGCGCGTGATCGCGATCGACACCGTGCCGGAGCGCCTGGCCATGGCCCGCGCCGCCGGTGCCGAGACGCTCGATTTCCGCGAGGTCGATGTCTATGACGCGATCCAGGAGAAGACGAAGGGCCGCGGCGCCGATGCCTGCATCGACGCGGTGGGCACGGAGGCCGACACCTTCGCCAGCTTCGATTCCGTGATCGACCGCATCAAGGTCGCGACATTCATGGGGACGGACCGGCCCCATGTGCTGCGCCAGGCGATCCATTGCGTGCGGAACTTCGGCACGGTCTCCATCATCGGCGTCTATGGCGGCTTCCTCGACAAGATCCCGATGGGCTCCGCCATCAATCGCGGCCTGACCTTCCGCATGGCCCAGACCCCCGTGCAGCACTACCTGCCCATCCTTCTCGACCGCATCCAGAAGGGGGAGATCGATCCCTCCTTCGTCATCACGCATACGGCGAAGCTCGAGGATGGGCCCGATCTCTACAAGACCTTCCGGGACAAGAAGGACGGCTGCATCAAGGTCGTCCTGAAGCCCTGAGCCTCCCGAACACAAGGAAGCCAACATGGCTGAATCCATGAAGCCCCTGGCCATCGTCACGGGCGCATCCACCGGCATCGGCCGCGACCTGGCGAAGGAGGCGGCCCAGCATGGCTACGACCTGCTGATCGTGGCCGACGAGCCGGAGATCGAGGCGGCCGCCGCCGAGCTGCGTGCCTCCGGCACGAAGGTCGAGGCCGTCCAAGCGGACCTCGCCACCACCGAGGGCGTCGACAAGCTTCTCGCGGCCACGAAGGGCCGCCCGGTCGAGGTTCTCGTCGCCAATGCGGGGCGCGGCCTCGGCAAGGGCTTCCTCGACCAGGACTGGGACGAGGCGCGCCGCGTGGTGGACACCAACATCACCGGCACGATCTACCTGATCCAGAAGGTCGGGCGGGAGATGCGGACGCGGAATGCCGGGAAGATCCTGATCACCGGCTCCATCGCCGGCTTCATGCCCGGCACCTTCCAGGCGGTGTACAACGGCACCAAGTCGTTCCTGAACTCCTTCTCCTGGGCCATCCGGACGGAGCTGAAGGACACCAACATCACCGTCACCTGCCTCATGCCCGGCCCGACCGAGACCGAGTTCTTTGAGCGCGGGCACCTGATGGACACGCCTGTCGGCCAGCAGAAGAAGGACGACCCGGCGGAGGTGGCGAAGACCGGCTTCGCGGCCATGCTGCGCGGCGATGGCGACGTGGTCTACGGCCTGAAGAACAAGGTGCAGTCCGCCATGGCCAACGTGCTGCCCGCCGCGGTGACGGCGGAGATGCATCGCGGCATGGCGGAGCCGGGGCACAAGAAGTAGGCGTCCGCACGGGAGGCTCCTGCTTTCCGGTGTCGGTCTGTCCCGGGGAGAGGAAGAAGGAATTCTTCCTCTCCCCGGACCCCTCACCATCATCTTCTTTTAGAAGTTTAGAATCACTCGGCTGACGGTGCGCCTGAGGTCGATGACCTCAGGCGACTGCAAAGGCAAACCGGCGCCAAGCAACCAGAGACCCCACCAATCCGGGGCATCCACGGCAGTCCGATGGGGTTCCAAGGGCCTCAGGCCCTTGGCGGGTCGAGGGCGGAGCCCTCTCCTGAAAGCCCATCACCCCTTCTTCGGAAGCGGTCGCGCAGAGCCCTCGAAATCCCGCCAGGGATCGGCGGCTTTCAGCCGTGCGGGGGCGGTGCGGAGGGTGAAGGCCTTGGGGTCCAGCCCTTCCTTCACCTCGGCCCAGTCCAGTGGCATCGAGACGGTGGCGCCGGGGCGTGCGCGCGGCGACCAGGCGGCCACGGCTGACGCGCCCCGGGCGTTGCGCTGGAAGTCCAGGAAGATCCGTCCGCCGCGCACGGCCTTCGAACTGTTCGTGGTGAAGCGGTCCGGCGCCTCCGTCTCCAGCGCCTCGCAGATGCGGGCGGCCGTGTCGTGCAGGGTTTTCCAGCTTGCGCCCGAGACGGGCACGACGATGTGCAGCCCCTTGCCGCCCGTGGTCTTGCAGAAGGGGATGAGGCCCATGGCCGAGACGCCTTCCCGCAGCACCAACGCGGCCTCCACCACGGCGGTGAAGGGCAGGTCCTCGGCCGGGTCCAGGTCCAGGATCAGGCGGTCGGGCCGGGTGATGGCGCTGCTGCGCGCGGGCCAGGGGTGAAGCTCCAGCGCCCCCCATTGCGCCAGCCCCACCAGGGCCTCGGGCTTGTCCACCTGCAGGAGGGAGGACTCCTCCCCCCTCGGCTTCACCTGGGTCAGCAGCGGCGAGACGCCGCGCCCGCCATGGCGCTGGAAGAACCGCTCCCCGTTGATCCCGTCCGGGGCGCGCAGGAGGGAGAGGGGCCGGCCTTCGACCCAGGGCAGGAGCCGGGAGGCCACCGCCTCCATGTATTCGGCCAGGTCACGCTTGGTGATGCCCTCCTCCGGCCAGAGGGGCTTGTCCGGATGGGTGAGCGCGACGCCGGCCACCGTCACACGGGTGGAGGAGGAGGCACGCTTCTTCGCGGGAGGCGCCTCGGGCTCCTTCTTCGGTGCCGCGCGCTTCCGGGGCGGCTTCGCCGGGCTGACCGGTTTCCCGGCGATCTCCTCCAGCTCCCGGCCCGTGGTGATGGAGGTGGTGAAGCCGGTCAGCAGCGCGTCCTTGTCGCCCGGATGCGCCGCCTCGTCCTCATCCTTGATGAGCAGCCAGTTGGTCCGGCTCTCCCGCCCGCGCGGGCGCATCCGCACGAGATGCCAGCCGCCCTTCAGACGCTCCCCATGCAGGGTGAAGCGCAGGCGGCCCTTTTCCAGATCCGCGGCGGGGTCGTCGGATTCCGGCTCCCAGGTGCCGCGGTCCCAGAGCATGACCGTGCCGGCACCGTATCCCGCCTCGATCCGGCCCTCGAAGCCGCCATATTCGAGGGGGTGGTCCTCGACCTCCACGGCCAGGCGCTTCTCCGCCGGGTTCAGGCTCGGGCCGCGCGTGACGGCCCAGGACTTCAGGACGCCACCCAGTTCCAGCCGGAAATCGTAGTGCAGGCGCGTGGCGTCGTGCTTCTGCACCACGAAGGAGAGCGCCTTCGCCTTGCGGCGCTTCGGCGCGGCCCCTTCCGGTTCGGCGGTGCGGCGGAAATCGCGCTTGGCGCGATAGGGGGCGAGGGGATCTTCGGCCATGGCGGTTCCGCAACGCGGATCCCGCCATCCCGGTTCCGGCCCGGCCGATTCCGGGCGCGGCGTCAGCCCAGCAGGTCGTGGACCATCGGCATCACCTTGCTCCCATAGAGCTCGATGCTGCGCATCATCTTCTCATGCGGCAGGGAACCCGCGCTGTACTTCATCTCGAAGCGCGAGAGGCCGAGCGCCTTCGCCGTGGCCGCGATCTTCCGGGCGACGGTTTCCGGCGCGCCGAGATAGAGGGAGCCGCCGCTGATCTCGCGCTCGAAATCGGCGCGCTGCGCCGGCGGCCAGCCGCGCTCGCCGCCGATCTGGTCGCGGGAACGCTTCCAGTGCGGCCAGAGCTCCTCCTTCGCCTGCTCGTCCGTCTCGGCGACATAGCCGTGGGAATGCACGCCGATGGGCTGCACGGGCTGGCCCAGCTTCTCCAGCGCCTGGTGGAACAGGTCCACATAGGGGCGGAAGCGCGTGGGGTCCCCGCCGATGATGGCCAGCATCAGCGGCATGCCGTAGCGGGCGGCGCGGATGACGGATTGCGGGCTGCCGCCCACGCCGATCCAGGCCTTGAGCGTCCCGTTCTCGATGGGCGGGAAGACGCGCTGGTCCTGCAGCGGCGCGCGGGTGGTGCCCTTCCAGGTCACGGGCTGCCCGCTCCGCACCGCGGCGAAGAGGTCCAGCTTCTCCTCGAACAGGGTCTCGTAATCCTGCAGGTCGAAGCCGAAGAGGGGGAAGGATTCCGTGAAGGAGCCGCGCCCCAGGATCACCTCCGCCCTTCCGTTGGAGACGGCATCGAGGGTGGAGAAGCGCTGGAACACGCGGATCGGGTCATCGGAGCTGAGCACCGTGACCGCCGTGCCCAGGCGGATGCGGCGGGTGCGCGCGGCGATGGCGCCCAGCAGGACCTCGGGCGAGGAGACCGCGAAATCCTCCCGGTGGTGCTCGCCCACGCCGAAGAAGTCGATGCCCAACCCATCCGCCAGCACGGCTTCCTCGACCAGGTTCCGCAGGACCTGGGCATGGGGCAGCAGCGCGCCGTCCGGGCCGGCGGTGACATCCCCGAAGGTGTCCAGGGCGAATTCAAGGGGAAGGGCCACGTCGGTTCCTCGTCAGCAGTCGTCGTTCAGCGACGGCTACCTATTCATCGCGGCGCCGCGCCGCGAGACATACGGCCCTCCGCCGCGTCAATCACCCTCATTGACCCGGGTGATGCAGGCGGCCCTACCCGGCCAGGGCAACGGCCGAAAGGCTCGCCGCCACGGCCTCGGCGGCGCGGATGCCGTCCACCCCGGCCGAGAGGATGCCGCCGGCATAGCCCGCCCCCTCCCCCGCCGGGAACAGGCCGGGGGTGTTCAGGCTCTGCCCCGTCTCGTCCCGCCGGATGCGGAGGGGGGAGGAGGTGCGCGTCTCCACCGCCGTCATCACCGCATCCCCCATGGCGAAGCCCTTGATCTGCCGGTCGAAGGCCGGCAGCGCCTCGCGGATGGCGGCGGTGGCGAAATCCGGCAAGCAGAGCGACAGGTCGGTCGGCGTCACGCCCGGCCGGTAGGAGGGAACGACCTCCCCGAGCTTCGTGGAGGGCCGCCCGGCGAGGAAGTCCTCCACCCGCTGCGCCGGCGCCCTGTAGTCGCCGCCGCCCACCTGGAAGGCGCGCTCCTCCCAGTGGCGTTGCAGGGCGATGCCCGCGAGCGGGGAGCCAGGATAGTCGCGCTCCGGCGTGATGCTCACGACGATGGCGGCGTTCGCGTTGCGCTCGTTGCGCGAATACTGGCTCATCCCGTTCGTCACCAGCCGCCCGGGCTCCGATGCCGCCGCGACGACCGTGCCGCCGGGGCACATGCAGAAGGAATAGACGGCGCGCCCCTCCGCCTCGGGCGTCTTGCAGTGATGCACCAGCTTGTAGTCCGCCGCGCCCAGCACCGGGTGCCCCGCCTGGGGGCCGAAGCGGCAGCGGTCGATGAGGCCCTGGGGATGCTCGATCCGCACGCCGATGGAGAAGGGCTTGGCTTCCATGAAGACGCCGCGCTCATGCAGCATGGTGAAGGTGTCGCGCGCGGAGTGCCCCACCGCGAGGACGGCGTGGTCGGCCTCGAGGAAACTGCCATCCGAGAGATGCAGGCCGCGCAGCCGCCGGTCCGGCCCCAGCTCCAGCTGCTCCACCCGCGTGCCGAAGCGGTACTCGCCGCCCAGGGATTCGATATGCGCCCGCATGTGCTCGACCATGGAGACCAGACGGAAGGTGCCGATATGCGGCTTGGAGACGTAGAGGATCTCCTCCGGCGCCCCGGCCTTCACGAACTCCTCCAGCACCTTGCGGATGCGGTTCGCGTTGTCGCCAATGCCGCTGTAGAGCTTGCCGTCCGAAAAGGTGCCCGCCCCGCCCTCGCCGAACTGCACGTTGGATTCCGGCGTCAGCACCGAGCGCCGCCACAGGCCCCATGTGTCCTGCGTGCGCTGGCGCACCGCCTTGCCGCGCTCCAGCAGGATGGGCCGCAGCCCCATCTGCGCCAGGATCAGCATGGCGAAAAGCCCGCAGGGCCCCGCCCCCACCACCACCGGGCGGAGCCGCGGCGGCACAGCCGGGGCCTGCGGCAGGCGATAGGCCGTCTCCGGCGTCGGGGCGACATGCTTCTCGCCCGCCATCCGCGCCAGCACCGCGGCCTCGTCCCGCACCGCCACGTCCAGGGTGTAGATGAGCGCAATGGCGCCGCGCCGCCGCGCGTCATGGCCGCGGCGGAACACGGTGATGTCCAGCAGGTCCTCGGGCGGCAGGCGCAGCCGCGTCAGCACGGCATCGCGCAGCGCGTCGTCGCTATGGTCCAGGGGAAGCTTGATCTCGGTCAGGCGCAGCATGGCGGGGCGGGATATAGGATCTTCAGGGGTGAAATCATACCGGTGCGCGTCTGTTCTGATGTGGCGGTCTGTCCCGGGGAGAGGAAGAAGGAATTCTTCCTCTCCCCGGACCCCTCACCATCATCTTCTTTTAGAAGTTTGGAATCACTAGGCCGACGGTGCGCCTCGGGTCATCGACCCGACGCGACTGCAAGCGCAGGAAAGCCGCCCAGCAACCAGAAACCCCACCGATCCGGGGCATCCACGGCAGTCAGACGGGGTTCCAAGGGCCTCAGGCCCTTGGCGGGTGGAGGGCAGAGCCCTCCCCTGGGGACCCAACGCAAGGCCTAGCCCAAACGGAGCCGCCTAGACCGACATCCCCGCGCACCAGCCGGAGGACCAGGCCCATTGGAAGTTGTACCCGCCCAGCCAGCCCGTGACGTCCACCGCCTCGCCGATCACATGCAGGCCGGGCACGTCCTTCGCCGCCAGGGTTTGGGAGGACAGGGCGGCGGTGTCCACGCCTCCCGCCATCACCTCGGCCTTGGCGTAGCCCTCGGTGCCCACGGGCGTGAGTGCCATGCCCTTCAGCAGGGCGGAGACCTCCTTCAGCGCCTTGTTGCCGAGTTCGCCGATGGGGCGGGTGTGCTGCGCCAGCCGGGTCTGGCCCAGGGCTGCGGCGAGGCGTTGGGGGAGGCGTTCCGCCAGCACCGTGTGCAGCGCCGCGCGCGGCCGTTCCTCCTTGCGGGCCAGCAGCCAGGCCGTGGCGTCGACATCGGGCAGTAGGTCGAGCGTCACGGCCTCTCCCGCGCGCCAGGGCGTGGAGATTTGCAGGATGGCTGGGCCGGACAGGCCGCGATGGGTGAAGAGCATCGCCTCCCGGAAGGGCGCCTTGCCGGCGCGGGCCTCGACGGGCAGGGAAACGCCTGAGATGGGGCGCATCAGGGCGAGGTCGGCCTCACCGAAGGTCAGCGGCACCAGCGCGGGGCGGGGCTCCACCAGGAGCAGGCCGAAGCGGCGGGCAAGGTCCAGCGAGAGTCCGGTCGCGCCCATCTTCGGGATCGAGAGTCCGCCCGTGGCCAGCACCAGCGCCGGGGCGCTGAAGATGCCCCGGTCCGTCTCCACCCGGAAGCCCTCGGCACGGCTGACATCCAGGATGCGGTGCCGCAGGCGGAGATCGACGCCGGCGGCCTCGCACTCGTCCAGCAGCAGCTGCACCATGGCGCGGGCGGAGCCGTCGCAGAACAGCTGGCCCAGCGTCTTCTCGTGATAGGGAATGCGGTGGCGCTCGACCAGCGCGATGAAGTCGTGCTGCGTGTAGCGGGAGAGGGCCGAGCGCGCGAAATGCGGATTGGCCGAGAAGAAGCGCGAGGGCTCCGTCCCCGTATTGGTGAAGTTGCAGCGCCCGCCGCCGGAGATGAGGATCTTCGCCCCCGGGGCGTCGGCATGGTCCAGCAGCAGCACGCGCTTTCCGCGCCGGCCGGCGGTGAAGGCGCACATCATCCCCGCCGCCCCGGCGCCGAGGACGATCACGTCGAAGCTGTTGTTCATCCCATCAGTCGCTTGATGATCGAGAGCGGCGTCTTGTAGGGCGGGTAGCGCATGGGCGGATCGATGCCCGCGGGCTGCCGGAAGATCGCGCGCGCGTTGGAGAAGGCCTCGAACCCCGCCTGTCCGTGATAGCGCCCCTGCCCACTCGGCCCCACGCCGCCGAAGGGCAGGTCCGGCACGGTGCAGTGGACGATGTGCTCGTTCACGCAGAACCCGCCCGAGGGAAGGGCCCGCGCCACCGCATCGGCGAAGCCGGGGTCGCGCGTATGGACATAGAGCGCGAGAGGCGCGGGCAGGCCGGAGAGTCCCGCCAGCAGCTCCGCCCGGTCGCGCCAGGTCACGATGGGCAGGATGGGGCCGAAGATCTCCTCCCGCAGCAGGGCGGGGTCGGGCTCGGCCAGGAGGGTCGGCTGGAGGTGCAGCACGTTTTCGTCCACCGCGCCGCCATGCAGCACGCGGCCGCGCGCCAGCACCGCCTTCAAGCGGCCGAGATGCCGCGCATCCACCACCCGCTGCATTCCGCGCCCATCGGCGCCGTAGAAGCGCGTGATGGTCTCGCGCAGGGCGGCGATGAGCGGCTCGGCGCGGGTCTCATGCACGAGCAGGTGGTTCGGGGCGAGGCAGGTCTGGCCGGCGTTCAGGAACTTCGCCCAGGCGATGCGCCGGGCGGTGAGCACGGGGTCCGCGCCCTCATCCACGATGCAGGGGTTGGCCCCGCCCAGCTCCAGCGTGGTGGTGGCCAGGTTGCGGGCGGCGGCTTCGGCCACCTTTCGGCCCGTTTCCGTGCTGCCCGTGAAGAAGATGTGGTCGAAGGGTTGGGCCGTCAGCGCCGCCGCCAGCTCCGGCCCGCCCTGCGCCACCTGCACATGGCCGGGCGCGAAGCAGAGGGCCGCCAGCCGCGCCAGCGCGGCCGCCGTGGCCGGCGCGACCTCGGAGGGCTTCAGCACCACCGCATTCCCCGCCGCGATGGCGCTGACCAGGGGCACGAGGCAGAGCTGCACGGGGTAGTTCCACGGCCCGAGGATCAGCACAGCCCCGCGCGGTTCCATCCGCAGCGCCGCGCGGCCGGGAAAGTGGAACCAGCGCCCCCTCACCCGCCGCTCCTTCGCCCAGCGGGGCAGGCGTTTGAGGGTGAGCGCGATCTCCTGGCGGACGAGCAGGATCTCGGAGGTCCAGGCCTCGAACTCCTGCTTGCCGAGATCGGCGTGCAGGGCAGCGAGCAGCTCCGGCTCCATCGCCTCCAGCCCGTCGCGCAGGGCGATCAGACCCGCGCGGCGGGCTTCCAGCGGGAGGGTGCGGCCCGTGGCGAACCAGGCGCGGGCGGCGTCCAGCAGGGCAAGGGCTTCGGCCATGCCCCGCTCTAGCCCCGTTTCCGGGGAAAGGCGATGCAGTGTCCTCTACCGCCGGGACAGGTGCTGCAAGAGCTGCGCGCGGAGCCATGCCTCGCCGGGGTCCTGGTCCACCGCGGTGCGCCAGGCCATGGTCGTCACCGCCTCCGGGCATGGAATGGGCGGGGGGTCGGCCGCCAGCCGCTCCAGCCCACCCAGGGCGGCCACCGCATCCACCACGGCCTCGGTCACCAGGCAGAGCATGTCCGTGCCGATCAGCGTGCGCGGCATCAGCCCGAAATCGGGCACGCCCAGTACCACCTGCCGCGTGCGCCCGAGCCGCGCCAGCTCCTCATCCGCGAAGCCGGTGAGATCGCCGCGCGGGGTGACGAGCATGTGCGGGCGCTCGCAATAGGAATCGAGATCGACCGGCCCTGGGGAGGCGGAATCGCGCAGCACGCGCCAGCCGCCTCGGCGGATCACCCGCTGCTTCGTCGCGGCCGGCAGGTCCTCCGTATGGCCGATCGCCGTGTTGATCTCGCGCGATTCCAGCATGCGCGGGATGGTGCGATAGGTGCCCGAGCGGATGATGATCCGGCAATGGGGCGCCGCCTTCCGCAGCAGCGGCAGCACCGGGATCATCGCCATCTGCACGTCCTCGCTCATGCCGATGCGGAAGGTGCGGGTATCGGTGGCGGGGTCGAAGGGGATGGAGCTGGCGATGGCGCCGGCCACGGCCTGCATGGCGGGGGCCAGCTGCTCCATCAGCGCCGCGGCCTTGGGGGTGGGCTCGAGCGTGCGCCCGTTCCGGACGAACAATTCGTCTCCGAAGAAGGCCCGCAGCCGCGCGAGGGCGGAGGAGGTGGCGGGCTGGGAGAGGAACAGCACCTCCCCGGCCCGGGTCACGCTGCGCTCGCGCATCAGGGCCGCGAAGACCGGCAGCAGGTTCATGTCGAGCCGGCGCAGGCCCCCGTCATACGGTCTCTGTACCATTCAGCCCCTCTCCATCGGCGGGAAGCGGCGCCAGGGATGCAAGGGGAGCCGCGCCGTTCCATTCACCAGACAGATGGAAGTCATCGACGAGGTCAAGTGGAGCGGTGCCATCCGAAGGCATATATGCCGTGCCGAGACGACGACATGGTGCCGCCGCCATCCACACGAGGCATAATCAAGAATGTCCGCTTTCCCCTTCCTCCGCGTGCTCGGCCTCGCCACGGCGCTGATGGGCGTCGCCGCCGGCCAGGGCGCCTTTGCGCGGGAGGCCAGCTCCTATGACGGCCAGGCCGCCTATACCGAGGGCCTGCCGGCGGGGACCCAGACGGCCTTCGCCCGGAAGTCCGCACTGCAAAGCTTCCTGGAGCGGACGGGCGCGACCGGCAATGGCGGCCAGCACTCCTGACCGGCCCCGGCCGGCCCCGCGCCGCCGTGATGAAAAGGGCCGCCCGGCTTCGTGCCGGCGGCCCTTTCTGTTGGCCGGTCACCCCCGGCGCAGGTTCCACAGATACGGGTTCGGCCCCTGCAACACGCCCGAGAGATCGGCGCGGAAGCCGGTCTTGAGCACGAAGAGCCCGCTCGGCGCGAAGCCGACATGGTCCCAGGCCGTCCTCTGCACCACCGCGAAGGCCGCCGCCTGCGCCGCGGCATCGGGGGCGTAGAGCCAGCGCTCGATCTCCGCCTCGGTCGCCGGATCGGTCGGCCAGCCGAACCAGGCGGTGGGGCCATCGCCGCGGATGCCGGAATTGACGGCCGGGTTGGCGATGGAGGCGGCGGGGAAGTTGGTCGGGTAGATGCTCCACCCGCCATGCTCCGCATCCTCGCGCGAGTTGCGGCGGCTGAGCATCGCGGCCCAGTCCATCTCCTGCAGGTCCACCCGGAAGCCGAGCTGGCGGCAGACATCGGCGGCCAGGCGGCCCTGCGGCGCCACGGCGGCGAAATCGGTGGGGTTGATCACCACCACCTTCGCGCCTTCCGCCCCGGCGGCGCGGATCGCGGCGCGCGCCTTGTCGAAGTCCCGCGGCGGCGCGGGGAACTCCGTCACCCCCGGCAGGGTGCAGGGGAAGAGCGCATGGCATTCCCGCCAATCGCCCGGCGCCGCCACGGCCGCCATGTGGTCGGGCTGGCTGATGCAGTCCCGCACGGCGCGGCGCACCTCCACCTTGTCGAAGGGCGGGTGCAGGTGGTTGAAGCGGATCACGCCGAGGAAGCCGATGGGGTCGTAGATCTGCGTGCGGATGTTGCGATCCCGCGCGAGCAGCGGCAGCAGGTCGGGCAGCGGATACTCCACCCAATCCACCTCGCCCCGCTGGAGCGCGGCGCCCGCCGTCGCCCCATCGGGGATGATGTGCCATTCGAGCCGGTCGAAATGCACGCGCTTGCCGCCCGAGGCACCCTCGGCCGGCTCGTCGCGCGGCACATAGGCCTCGTTGCGCGCATAGGCCACGAAGCTGCCCGGGTTGAATTCCGGGGCGACGAACTTCCAGGGGCCGCTGCCGACCATCTCCGGCACGGGCCGGTCCGGCGCGGTACGTGCCAGGCGCTCCGGCATGATGAAGGGCGGGATGCCGGCGGGTTTGGCCAGGGCGTAGAGCAGGGAGGGGAAAGGCCGGCGGAGCCGGATGGTGAGGGTGCGGTCGTCCGGCGTGCCCCATTCGGCCACGGCCCGGGCGAGGATCTGCCCAAACAGGTCCCGCACGCACCAGCGCTGGAGGCTGGCGACGGCATCGCGCGACAGGACCGGCGCGCCGTCATGGAAGCGCAGCCCATCGCGCAGGCGGATGGTCCAGAGCAGCCCGTCCGGGCTCATCTCATGCCCCGACGCCATCTGCGGCCGCGGCGCCAGCTTCGCATCCGTGGCGTAGAGCGTGTCGAACACGCAGAAGCCGTGGGTGGTGCTGATCGTGGCGTTCTGCACGATGGGGTCGAGCGCGGTGAGCGCCGCCTGCGGCACGAAGCGCAGGGTGCGCGCGCGCGCCGGTTGGGCGAAGGCGGGCAGCGGGAGCGCTGAGAGGGCGGCGCCCTTCAGAAGGGAGCGGCGTTGCACGGGGTGTCCTCCATCCCGGCCGAGGGAGCGGGAGGAAGCGGGGCCAGGTGGAATGCCGGGCGCAAGCCCACACCGCCGCCCGCGCGAGGCGGGCCGGCCGGGTCGCGCAGCGCCTGCGCGGGTCTGATCTCGCGCCAGGGGCGCACCACCGTCTGAAGCACCGATCCCTACGCCGGTCCGAACCGGGTCAGGTTCCAGGGGTCGCGGGTTGCCCCGCCTCTCAGCCCGAAATGGGCTCCCCCCGGTGTCCGGCGCCGGGTATGGCGCAGCCGGCGTTCCGATGGCAAGTCATTGCGGCACGCGGGGGTGGATGGTGCCCGGGCGGCATGTCGTTATACTCCGGGACCGAAATCCCCGCCCGATGGAAGGCGCCTGATGCCCCCCAGCCTCCCCGCGATCTGCTCCGCGACGAGCCCTGAGGACGCGCCGCTTCCCCACTCCACCGCCGGCTGCCCGGCCTGACCATGGGCCGCATCCTCGTCACCGGCGCGGCCGGCTTCATCGGCGCGCATCTGTGCCAGGCCCTCCTCGCCCGTGGGGAGGAGGTCATCGGCCTCGACAACTTCAACCCGTATTACGACCCGGCGCTGAAGGAGGCGCGGGTGGCCGCGCTGACCGGCGAGGCGCGCCCCGGCGCCTTCCGGATGCACCGGATCGACCTGGCGGATACCGAGGCGCTGCTGGCGCTCATGGCCGCGCATCCCGAGATCGACCGCGTGGCGCATCTGGGGGCCCAGGCCGGGGTGCGCTGGTCGTTGCAGGCGCCCTTCGCCTACACCGCGACGAACGTGACCGGCCATCTCGGAATCCTCGAAGGCATGCGCCGGAGCGAGGGACGAATCCGCCACACCGTCTATGCCTCCACCAGCTCGGTCTATGGCTCGCGCGATGACGGCACCCCGTTCCGCGAGACGGACCGGGTGGACCGCCCCGCCTCGCTCTATGCCGCCACCAAGCGTGCCGGCGAGCTGATGAGCAGCGTGTACACCGATCTCTACAAGCTGCCGCTGACGGGGCTGCGCTTCTTCACCGTCTATGGCCCCTGGGGCCGCCCGGACATGGCCTATTGGCTCTTCACCGATGCGATGCTGAAGGGGCGGCCGATCGAGATCTTCAACGAGGGCCGCGTGCGGCGCGACTTCACCTTTGTCGACGACATCGTGGCCGGCATCATGGCCACGCTGGACAACCCGCCCGCCGATGGCGGCCACCGTCTCTACAACATCGGCAACAGCCATCCGGAGGAGGTGCCGAAAATGGTTGGCATCCTCGAGGAGCTGCTGGGCGTGGAGGCCATCCGCATCCTCAAGCCGATGCAGCCGGGCGACGTGCCGGCCACCTTCGCCGATGTCTCGGCGATGAAGCGGGACTTCGGCTGGGAACCGACGACCGACCTGCGCACCGGACTTGGCCATTTCGTGAACTGGTGGAGAAGCTATTTCGGCTAAAAGCCGCCGCTGGGGCGTTTTGCACCCTGCGGAACGGGCGCCTCTCGGCGCCCGCCCGCCCTGCCATCTCCATCCGTCAGCGAGGCGTGCGCGATGCCGCAAACTGCCCCGGCCATCAGCGCCCCCATCGTCATCTTTTCCTTCACCCGCCCGGATTACCTCCGGGCCCTGTGCGAATCGCTGAAGGCACAGCGGGGCGTTTCCATTCCCGACAGCCAGGTGCATCTCCTGCAGGACGGCTCCCGCTCCCGCCGCTCCGGCGTGACCTATGGCGAGCCCGAGCTGATCGAGGCGAGCATCGCCACCTTCCGCGAGATCTTCCCCGGCGGCCATGTGCATGCGGCGCCGGAGAATCTCGGGATCGCGCTGAACCTGCATCGCGGCGAGAAGCTGGCCTTCGACACGCTGAAGGCCGAGGTGGCGTATTTCTTCGAGGAGGACCTCGAGCTCGGCCCCACCTATGTCGCGATGCTCGAACAGCTGCGCCGACTGCTGTCGCCGCATAAGAATGTCGGATACTTCGCCGCCTATGGGGACCATCTCCGGCAGAGTGATCCCAGCGCGCCGAAGCTGGTGCCGATGGAGCACCACTGGGGCTTCGCGCTGACGCGGCGCTGCTGGAAGGCCATGCAGCCCTGGCTGAAGCCGTTCCACGAGGTCTATTCGCAGGTGGACTACCAGGCCCGCCCGCATCTGCGGATCGTGGAGCTGTATCAGGACAAGGCGGTGTCGAGCACCGCGTCGTCGCAGGACGTCGCGAAGACCATGGCCTGCGCCGATCTCGGCTATGCGCGGGTGAACACCGATGTCTGCTACGCGCGCTACATCGGCGCGCAGGGGGAATCCTTCCAGCCCGCGCAGTTCGAGAAGCTGGGCTTCGACACCATGGCCTATGTGGACGAGCTGCCCGCGACGCCGCCCGAGGTGACGCCCGAGATCATCGCGCGGATCGCCGATGAGAAGCGCGCGGCCTGCGCCGCGCATCGCCGGAACACCTATCCCGCGAAGCTGGAGGAGATGCGCCAGCGGATGTTCAACCCGGACCGCCCGGTGACGCGGGAGGAGATCGACTGGCTCTGGCGCCTGGTGATGGACCGGCTGCCGGGCGACGAGGGCTACTACACCCAGAATGTCGGCCAGCGCACCCTGCGCCAGATCCGGCGCTCCCTGCTGCGCAGCAAGGAGGCGCAGGGCAAGGGCTTCTACCTCGCCTGAGCGGCGCCCGGCCGGGAGGGCGCATGCCCTCCCGCTCCCCGGGATCACTCCGCCTCGGGCAGCCCTTCGATCATCGCCGCGATCTGCGCCGGGCCTGGCCGGGACTGGCGCGTCCAGCTCACATTCTCCCGCAGCACGCGTGCGGGCACGCCGGCCGCCAGGGCCCGTGGCGGCACCGCGCGGGTCACCACCGCCCGGCCCGCCACGATCGACCCCGCCCCGATCGTCACGCCCTTCATCAGCAGCGAATCCTGGCCGAGCCAGACATGCGGCCCCACCACCACGGGCTCCGGCGCGTTCACCTGCTCACGCGCATCCAGGTCGATGATGGCGTGGGAATCGGAGGTGCGGATGGTGATGCCGGTGGCGAACATCGCATCGTCGCCGACGAACACCGCGCCCTCGGGCCCCTCGGCAAGGAAGTTGGTGCGGTTCGAGGTCAGGCCATGGCCCAGGAAGATCAGCGACCGATCGCCGCGGAAGGTGCAGTGGACCATGGCGATGGAGGGGCTGTCCCAGCCGGTGGAGGCCAGGAGATGGCCCTGCCCCGTCGCCGTCACCTCCCCCGCCAGCCGCGCATGGCGCCCGAGGAGGATGGTGCATCCTTTCGCGCGCGACAGATTCATCGAGAGCCGCTGCCGCGGCGTGCGCGCATCGAGCAGGAGGCGGTTGCCCTCGCCCAGCCCGTTCCGCACCGTGATGCCGCGCGCCGCCAGTTCGGGAATGGCGGCATCCTCCAGCGCGATCTCCCGTGGCTCGCCGATCTCGGGCGGCGTCCAGCCCGGGCCGAAGCGCAGCGCGGCGGGCCAGGCGGGATGGCCGGCGAGCAGCAGGGCCGGCAGGATTTCCAACGGCATCCTCCTTCGTCTCGGCGCCCCCGTCCGGGGCGGCGCGACACTCCGCAGGCCGGGCATCCCCGTCAAGGCCGGGGCGCTGCTTGACACGGTCCGGGAGGGACTTGCCTTATGCCTGTCCGCCTCCGGGCCCGTGGAGCCGTTCTGCCCGCAGCCGGTTCACAGGCCAAGAGGCCGGGAACCGACTACACCAAGGGGCGGCATGACCCATCCTCCGATCGCCGTGATGTCGTTCAACCGGCCCGACTATCTCCGCGAGGTGCTGCTCTCCCTCGCCGCGCAGGAGGATGCGCAGATCGAGCAGCGGGAGATCTTTCTCTTCCAGGACCACTGGCACAACCATCGCAGCGGGCGCGCGAAGGCCGAGCAGGCGCAGGTCGAGGCCTGCATCGCCACCTTCCGGGAGATCTTTCCCCACGGGCATGTGCTGGCCGCGAGCGAGAATCTCGGCGTTGCGGAGAACTTCCTGCGCGCCGAAACCCTGTTCTTCCGCGAGAAGAAGGCGGACTGCGCCTATTTCTTCGAAGACGACCTCGTGCTCGCGCCGCGCTACCTGCGCGTGATGGACATGCTGCGCGCGGCGGCCGAGGGGAGCGCGGATGTCGGCTACTTCGCCGCCTATGGTCATCTCAGCGCCAATGGGGCGGACCAGCTGCGGAACCGCCGGATGCTGCGGCGGATCGGGCATCTCTGGGGCTTCGGTCTCTTCCGCCGCCATTGGGAGGAGATGCAGCCCCTGATGGCCGACTATTACGAGCTGGTCATCGGCCGCGACTACAAGGATCGCTCCAGCCCCGAGATCCGCAAGCGGTACCGCGGGCGCGACATCCTCGTCGGCGTCACCTCGCAGGACGACGTGAAGAAGGCCGTGACCTACGCGCTCGGCCGCGTGGCGCTCAACACGCATCTCGTCAGCGGCCGCTACATCGGCGCCGTCGGCCTCCACATGAGCCAGGAACGCTTCGACAAGGCGGGCTATGCCCGCACCGTCTGGGTGGAGCTGGACGAGCTGGCCTTCGACTTCCCCGATGCGAAGGCGCTGGAGGCCATGCGCGTGGAGGAGACGGTGCGCCGCCGCCAGGCCATCGAGGCGGAGGAGGCGCAGGCGAAGGCCCAGCCCGCCCGCCCGGCCGCGAGGCCCGCCCCGGCGCCGCGCCCGCCCGTGGCCGCCGGAGACCCCAAGGCCCGGCCGCTGCTGCGTGGCCCGCACATGAAGCCGGACGAACGGGAGCTCTTCGAGCGGATGCTGGCCACGGGCCGGCGGCGCTATGCGGAGTTCGGCACCGGCGGCTCCACCTTGCTCGCCGCGCGCCAGGGCTTCGACATGATGGTGGGCGTCGAATCCGACCCCGCCTGGGCCAAGGCCGTGAGCGAGGACGAGGAGGTTGCCGCCGTGATCGCGGCCGGGCGCGCCTCCGTCCTGCACGCGGATATCGGCCCCGTGGGCGCCTGGGGGGCGCCGGTGGACCGCGACGCCGTGCGCCCGTGGCCCAACTACATCGCCCGCATGTGGCGGGAATGGGACCGGCTGGGCAGCTTCCCCGACCTCATTTTCGTCGATGGCCGGTTCCGCGTGGCCTGCTGCCTTTCGGCGGCGCTGCTCGCCGCCGCGAATCGCGGCCGCCACCCGGAACCGCTGGTGATGATCCACGACACGGGGGAACGCCGCCCGAACTACGATCACGCGCTCGAATATTTCCATGTGGAGGAGCAGGTGGGCACCCTGCGGGTCATGTCGCCGCGCCAGCTGCGCTCCCCGGAGGCCATCCTGGCCGGGCTTCTCGGACGAATTTTCGAAGTCGTCTGAGGACCTTCCCCTTTCTTGCCTTAGCCTGCGTTATGTGGAGAAGTGCCCTTCGCATCGCAAAAAGCGTGGCTGATCACATCGCCAGGATCGGAAACACCCTTTCGGCGTCAGGATCGATAGGCTCAGGGATCGGCATGGCATTCCGGTGCAAGGTCATGGCCACGTGATCCGCGGACATCTCGACGCGCTCACCGCGGCGGGATTCGTCGAGGGATGGGCCTTCGACGAGAACGCGCCGGGCCGCCCGGTCAAGGTGCGCGTCCTGGATCCCGAGGGGCAGGAGCTTGCCCTCGGCTACGCCCATATGTTCCGCGCGGACCTGGCGAACGTGAATTTCGGCTTCGGCTGGTGCGCCTTCCGGCTGCGGCTCGGGGCACCCGTGGCCGAGGTGGCGAAGGTCGCCGTCCGCCTGCAATCCGCGGAGACGGGGCAGGATATCCAGCCGGCGCGCCTCCTGAAGCTGCGCGACGGCCCTGAGCCCCTGGGCGACACCCTGGCCCGCGTGGTTGCCGGTGACCCCCGGGTCGCCACCTCCATCGAGCAGCTGCGCGCCTATGGGCCGGTGCTGCAGGATTTCATGTCCCGCCGGGGCATCACCGAATTCATCCGGACCGCCTATCTCTACGTCCTCGGCCGCCCGGCGGACGAGGATGGTATCCGCAGCTACGCCCCCCTTCTCGGGATCGGGGCGCTGACGCCCTACGGGCTGCTGGCGGTGCTCGCCGCCAGCGAGGAGTTCCGATCCCGCCCCCGGGCACTGACCGCGCCGAACACGCCGAGCTTCGTGTTCGCGCCATCCGAAGCCGATAGCACGGTGCCCTGACCGATGCCGGACGCCCCGCCCATCGCCGAGCCCAGCTTCGGGCCCAGGCTCCTCGTCTCCCTTCCCGGCTCATGGCTCCCGCAGCTCCGGATTCCCGGTTCGCTCTTCGGGCGGGACGCGCTGCGCGACGTGGTGATGCCGATCGAGCTGCGGGCCGCGCTCGCCCTGCTCACCCAGGAAGCCACGGCCCGCTCCATCTCCATGCAGTTCGTGGCGCGGCCGGAGATCTTCACCCACGGGCGCGCGCGCGCCTGGCTGGATGAGCGAATCGGGGATACGCGGGACCATATCGCCCTCACGGATGGCTGCGCCCTCCGCCCCATTCCGGGCCTGAGGAACCACCTGTTCTTCTACCCACGCGGAACCCCGGCGTCGGAGCAGTCCCTGCGCAAGCTCCTTCAGGTCGCGCCGGAGCTGTTCGCGGGCCTCGCCTCCCAGATCAACGGCGCGCTGGCATTTCGCTTCGGCACCTCGTGGTGCCGGCCACCCTCCCTCCATCTGCGCCTGCGGCAGACGCCCGAGGCCGGGATCGTCGAGCGGCTTCCCTTCTATTGCGGCCCGCTGGGCCGGCTGGGAACACGCGACATCACCCCCGCCCCGCCCGGCGAAGCCGTGCCGACGGACCGCCCCATCCGCTACATCCCCCTGACGGAGACGGCCCTGGCCGACCTCCCCTTCCTGCGCATGGTCGCGCAGGAGGTGCTGGAGGCGATCTTCGGCGGCCCCGAACTCCTCCTGCTCGAGCTTCCCCGCCCCAAGGGTGGCGCCGAGACCGCGGGGCGGATCGAGGTTGCGATCCGCGCCTTCGAAGGCACGGGCCTGAGCTTTCCCCGGGCCCTGTCCTGGGGCGCGCAATTCGTCACGGCACCGCCACGCGGCCTGCCCATGGCCTCCGTGCTGATCCACCCCGGGGTGCCCTTCTGGCGCTACGGGCTGGACTTCTTCCAGGGCGCGCAGCGGATCGAGGTGGCGGGAAGCAGCTCCGCCACACGGTTCCGCACCCTTCTCTCGGCCTGGCTGGAGCGGCCCGTCGGGCTGCTGCGCCCGGCCGTGATCGCCGGAGCCTCACGCGTGACAGTCCACGACGCGCCATGACCGCCCCCGCGACAGGGCCACGCCTGACCGTGGACATCACCCCGATGCTGGAGGACGAGTGGACCGGAATCTCGGTCTTCACCCGCCGGCTGGTGCAGGCGCTGGAGCGGAGCGGCCGCGTCCAGCTGGATTTCGGCATTCGCATGACGCGGATCGCGGCGGCCGAGGCGCGGGAGACGATCCGACACGGCTCCGGCGCCTTCCTGCGCGGGCGGCTGAACGACCGCCCCATCGATGCCTTCGAGGCAGTCGATCCGGCCCAGCCGCTGCTCTATCCCTCCGTGAAGCAGGATTTTGGCCTCGCCAGCCGCGAGGCGAGCACCATCCACGACATCAGCACGCTGGTGATGCCCGAGACGCATGACACGGCGAATGTCGCCTATCACCTGGATCCGCTGCGCGACCAGCTGACGACGGATGAGGTGGTGTTCTGCGTCTCCGAGGCCACCCGCACGGCCCTGGCGGATACCTTCCCCTGGGTGGCGCCCAAGACCCGGCTGCTGACGCAGTATGTGGACTGGCCAGAGGAGTTCGCGCTGCTCGATCGCAACCAGCCCACGGTCGAGCTTGGCCGCTACGCCGTGGTGATCGGCACGATCGAGCCCCGCAAGAACCTCGACCTTCTGCTGCGCGCGTTGGAGCATCCCTCCGTCGCCGCCTCCGACCTGACCTTCATCGTCATCGGCCGCCGCGGCTGGCTGGCGGACCAGGCGCTGGCGCGGCTTCGCCCCCAGGCGCAGCAACGGGTGAAGTTCACGGGCTTCGTCTCCGAATTCGTGAAGTACCGGCTCCTCAAGGCGGCCGAGTTCCTGATCCTCACCTCCGTCTATGAGGGCTTCGGCATCCCCGCGGTGGAGGCGATGAGCCTGGGGAAGCCGGTGCTCGCCTCCCTGACCTCCAGCTTCCCCGAGGTCATCGGCGATGCCGGCGTCTTCTTCGACCCCTTCTCCGTCGATGAGTTCGCGGCCGGGCTGAAGGAGATCTCGGACCCGCGCCGTCTCGCGGAGCTGGCCCCGAAGGCGCTGGAGCAGGCTGCCACCTTCACGCCGGAGCGCATGGCGGCCCCGGTCCTGGAATGGATCGGGGCCTGAGAGGCTCCTAGAACTCCAGCAGGTTCTCCCGGAAGGTCGCATGGCCATAGGCCTTGCGGACCAGCCCCCGCGCCTGCAGCGCCGGCACCAGCCCGTCCGCCACCTCGGCCACCACGCGGCGGCTCACATCGCCCATGGAGAAGAGGAAGCCGTCGCCGCCCACTTCCTGCACGACCTCGGCCATCTGGCCGGCAATGGCATCCACCGTGCCGCAGAGATCCACGGAAAGGCCGGTTCCGCTGTAGTCGGTGAAGGCCTGGCGCAGCGTCTTGCCGCCGGCGCCCAGGCGCTTCAGCGTATCCAGGTTCTGCTGGTGGCCGTTGGTGCGCAGGTTCTCGTCGATCGGCTTGTCGAGATCCATGCTGCCGAAGTCGATATTGGTCACCTTGCTGAAATGGGCGAGGCGCTGCGCAATCCGGCGGTCCGCCTGCGCGATGCGCTCCAGCCGCCGCATCTCCGCATGCTCCGCGCTCTCGCCGATGATCGGGTTCACCAGGAAGAGGACCTTGATGTGGTCCGGGTTCCGCCCCGTCGCCGCGGCGCGGGCGCGGATGTCGTCGCGATAGGCCTTCATGGCCGCGATGCCCTTGGGATTGGCCACCACCGTCTCGCCATGGGTGGCCGCGAACTGCCGGCCGCGGGGGCTGCCGCCGGCCTGGGCGATGACGGGGCGACCCTGCACGCAGGGCCCGGAATTCAGCGGCCCGCGCGAGCTGTACCACTGGCCCTTGAAGTCCACGGTGCGGACCTTGTTGTGGTCCACCAGCACGCCGCTTTCGCGATCGGCGAGGATCGCGCCCGGTTCCCAGGAATCCCACAGCGCGTTCACGCAGGCCATGTACTCATCGGCCATGTCGTAGCGCAGGTCGTGCTCGGGCAGCGCCTCCAGCCCGTAATTGCGCGCGGCCATGTCGCTGCTGCCCGTCACCATGTTCCAGCCGGCGCGGCCCGCCGAAACCTGGTCCAGCGTCGCGATGATGCGCGCGAGCAGATAGGGGTGGTGCGTGAAGGTCGCGAGCGTGGTGGCCACGCCGATCCGCTTCGTCGCGGCGAAGAGCAGCGTCGCGATGATGGAGGGGTCCTGCCGCGGCACGGAAAGGCCGTTCTCCAGATAGATCTCGCGCGAGCCGCCATAGGCCTCGCCGATATAGGAGCTGTCTTCGAGGAGAATATAGTCGAAGCAGGCCCGCTCCAGCGCGCGCGCCATGTCGATGAAGAGGTCGGGCTGCCGCCAGTCCTGGCCGATGCTGCCTGTCCAGGGCTCGCCCCAGGCCTGCACGCTGGATCCCTGCAGGAACCAGCCGAGATGGAAGGGTCGAACCGCCATTCGTCGTCTCCGATCACGCCTGTCGTGAAGCCCCGGGCACATGCGCGAGGCTCCCTCAGCGGGCAGGTCCTTGCAACATTCCCGCCACGTCACCGCGATCATCCCTCGCGCGGCATCGTGCCCTCAATCAGCGGGCGCTTCGCCGTGATCTGCTCGCCGAGGCTGTCCATCAGCGCGCGCACGCGCGGCGTATGGCGCAGGTCGGGATGCGTCAGCAGCCAGAGGTCCGAGGCGTAGTCGGCCACGGGAGGCTGGAGGCGGATCAGGCCGGGCCAGGAATCGCCGATGAAGCATGGCAGATGCCCCACGCCGATTCCGGCGGCGACGGCATGGGCGAGGCCCAGCACCGTGTCGAAGCGCCCGGCCAGCCGATCGGCGGGCACGGCGGCGCGGGCGAATCGCACCACCTTCAACCCGGCGAGGTTATCCCCGAGGCACACCCAGTCGCCCTCCGTGGTGGCGCCGGGCACGCCATACAGCGCCCAGGCGATCCGCGCGGCGCGGCGGCCCACCAGCGTATCCGGCGGGTTGTCGGTCGCGCGCACCGCCACATCCGCGTCACGGCGGGAGAGGTTCAGCGCCGCATTCCCCGTGACGAGGTCCAGCCGGATCGCCGGATTCGCCTGCCGGAACCGCGCCAGCATTGGCATCAGCAGGTCCGAGAGCAGGCTGTCGCTGGTCGCCACCCGGACCTCGCCCGAAGGGGCCGGTGCCTGGCCGGAGAGGCGGCGCGTGACGGCCGTGATGTCCTGGTCCACCCGCGCGGCCAGGGAGGCCATTTCCTCCCCGGCCGGGGTGAGGGTGTAGCCGCTGCGGTGGCGCTCGAAGAGCGGGGTGCCGAGCAGGGCTTCCACCGCCTTGAGGCGCCGGAAGACGGTGGAATGGTCGATGCCCAGCTTCGCCGCCGCGGCCGGCAGGTTGCGCGTGGCCGCCACGGCGTCGATCAGCCGGAAGTCATCCCAGGCAAGGCTGCGTGCGGCGTCCTTCAACGGCTCCGTTCCCGGCAAACAAAGAGCCGGCGGCACGGGAGGGCCGTGCCGCCGACGGGTTGCCGGGATGCTAGGCCGTTCAGGCCGCGGCAGCGAGGCCATTGCGCCCGCCGAGAGCCGGCACGGGGGTGGTGCGCAGCGCCAGGGCGCCATCGCCCGCCAGAGCCTGCACCAGGGCCGCCACGGCCAGGAAGGCGGGGTATTCCCAGCCGCCATTCGGGGCGTTGAACACCCAGCCATTGCCGGCATGGACCATCAGCGCGCCCAGCAGCACCGGCAGCAGCGCCACCGAGACGGCGCGGGCATAGACGCCGAGGACGAGGGCGAGGCCGCCGATGGCTTCGGCGAGGATGATCGGCCAGGCGAGGAAGCCGGGCAGCCCGACCTGCCCCAGGAAGCCCGCGAAGCCGGGCACGGTGAAGACGCCCAGCTTCAGCCAGGCATGGGCGATGAACATCACCCCCAGCGAGAGGCGCAGGAGAAGGAGGGCATAGGGAGCGAGACGAGGATCGAACATGGGGAATGTCTCCGGTGGGTGATCCCGGGATGGGATCGTTGGGCCGGAGATTGAGAGCGCGCCGCCGGCAAGACCACGGCGAGGATCGCAAGCCCCCGATTGCAGTAGCGCAATCCGTTTGCGCTGGTCTTTCCGCCAGGATTGCCCAATTGCTGTGCCAACACCGGAGCGCCAGCCGCGCTCCACCAACCCCGGAGACCGCGACCATGGCCACGAGCACCACCACCCACGGCATCCACCACGTCACCGCCATCGCCGGCAGCGCGCAGCGGAACCTGGACTTCTACACCCGCACCCTCGGGCTGCGGCTGGTGAAGAAGACCGTCAACTTCGACGATCCCGGCGCCTACCACTTCTACTACGGCGACGAGGCGGGCAGCCCCGGCACCATCCTCACCTTCTTCCCCTGGGAGCATGCGGCGGAAGGGCGTGCCGGCGCGGGCGAGCTGCAGGAGACGACCTTCCGCATCCCGCAATCCGCCATCGGCTATTGGACCGCGCGGCTGGTGAACCACAAGCTGGAGCGCACCACCCGCTTCGGAGAGACGGTGCTCACCTTCCGTGATCCGGACGGGCTGCGCCTCGCCCTCGTCGGCGTGCCCGGCATCGAGGCGGAGCCCGCCTGGAACAACGGGGAGGTGCCGGTGGAGCACGCGCTGCGCGGCTTTCACAGCGTCAGCCTCATGCTGGACAAGACCGAGGCGACCGGCGCGATCCTGACGGATGTCTTCGGCTTCCGTGAGGTGGCGAAGGAGGGGAACACCACCCGCTACCAGGTGGAGGGCACCTCCGTCGGCGGCATCGTGGACCTCCAGGCGGTCGGTGGCTTCCTGCCGGCGCGGCTGGGCCGGGGCTCCGTCCACCACCTCGCCTTCCGCGCGGCGGATGATGCGGCGGAGATGGAGATGGTGCGCAAGCTGGCCGCGAATCACGGCCTGCGCACGACGGAGCAGAAGAACCGCGACTACTTCCGCTCCGTCTACTTCCGCGAGCCCGGCCATGTGCTGTTCGAGATCGCGACCGACATCCCCGGCTTCGCCGTGGATGAGCCGGCCGATCAGCTCGGCGCCGCGCTGAAGCTGCCGGCCTTCCTGGAAGGGCATCGCCAGCAGATCGAAGCGACCCTGCCCGTCCTCGCCTGAACCCGCAACGCGGGCCGTGCTCGCCTGGGCACGGCCTGTGGAGGCCATCCGATGAGCAATCCCACCAGAACCGCCCCCGAGCTCGTGCATGTTTTCGAGCCGGGGCAGGACACCGCCCGCCCGCCCGTGCTGCTGCTGCACGGTACGGGCGGCGACGAGCAGGACCTGCTGCCGCTCGGCCGCATGGTCGCCCCGGGCGCCGCGCTGCTCTCCCCCCGCGGTGCGGTGCTGGAGAACGGGATGCCCCGCTTCTTCCGGCGCCTGGCGGAGGGGGTGTTCGACGAGGAGGACCTGCGCCGCCGCACCGACGACCTGGCGGCCTTCATCCGCGGCGCGCAGGCCCGCCACGGGATCGCGGCCCCGGTCGCGGTCGGCTTCTCCAACGGCGCGAACATCGCGGCGAGCCTGCTGCTGCGCCATCCCGGCCTGCTGCGCGGGGCGGCCCTGCTGCGTGCCATGGTGCCCTTCCGCGAAACGCCGACGGCGCGGCTGGAGGGCACGAAGGTGCTGCTCCTCTCCGGCACGGCCGATCCCATCGTGCCGGCGGCCAACAGCGCGGCGCTGGCGGCCATCCTGGGTGACGCGGGGGCCACGGTCGCGCATCATCCGCTGCCGCTCGGCCACGGGCTGTCGCAGATGGATGTCGCCCTCACCCGCGAATGGCTGGCCGGATTCCAGGAGACGAAGGCATGAGCGTCGAGACCGATCCCGCCGGCGTGATGCCGGAATGCATCGCGGGGCAGGCCATCGAGCATGTCATCCTGCCGCGCACGCATGACATCGGCGGCTTCGAGGTGCGGCGCGCGCTGCCGGCGAAGGAGCGCCGCATGGTCGGCCCCTTCGTCTTCTTCGACGAGATGGGCCCGGGCGAGTTCCTGACGGGCAAGGGGATCGATGTGCGGCCGCATCCGCATATCGGCCTCTCCACCGTCACCTATCTCTTCGAGGGCGAGATCCAGCACCGGGACAGCGTCGGATCGGACCAGCCGATCCGCCCGGGCGACGTGAACTGGATGACGGCGGGGCGCGGAATCGCGCATTCCGAGCGCACGGGCGCCGATGTGCGGCAGCACCCGCACAAGCTCTTCGGCATCCAGTCCTGGGTGGCGCTGCCGCGCGCGCAGGAGGAGATCGCGCCGGATTTCGCGCATCACCCCGCCGCCACCCTGCCGGTGATCGAGGATGCGGGTGCGAGGCTCCGCCTGATCGCGGGTTATGGCTGGGGAGCGCGCTCGCCGGTCGCCACGCCGTCGGACCTCTTCTACGCCGATGCCGTCCTGGCGCCCGGCGCCTCCCTGCCCCTGCCCGACCACCATGAGGAACGCGGCGCCTATGTGGTGCAGGGCGAGGTGACCGTGGCCGGGGACCGCTTCGAGGCCGGGCGCATGCTCGTCTTCCGCGCGGGGGACGGGCTGGCGCTGCGCGCGGGGCCGCAGGGCGCGCGACTGCTGATGCTTGGGGGCGCCGCGATGGACGGGCCGCGCTACCTCTTCTGGAACTTCGTCTCCTCCTCCCGCGAGCGGATCGAGCAGGCAAAGGCGGATTGGCGCGAGGGCCGCTTCGCGCGGGTGCCGGGGGACGAGAAGGAGTTCATCCCCCTGCCGGAGGAGCGGGTGAAGATGCAGGCGGCGGTGCAGGCGCCTTCGGCGGGTTCGCCGACGAGCTGAGCCGCGCGCCCGGAAGCGGCTGGCCCTAGAGCCAGCCCTTCCGCTTGAAGTAGACGATGGGCAGCAGCGCGCTGACCACCATCAGCATCAGCGCCCAGGGATAGCCCAGCGCCCATTTCAGCTCGGGCATGAGGTCGAAGTTCATGCCGTAGATGCTGGCCACCAGGGTGGGCGGCATCAGCGCCACCGAGGCCACGGTGAAGGTCTTGATGATGCCGTTCTGGTCCATGCTGATGATGCCCAGCACCGCATCCAGCAGGAACTGGGCCTTGTTGTTCATGGTGTTCGCGTATTCGACGAGCGACCGCACGTCGCGCACCAGCGTCTTGATCATCTGCTGGTTCTCCTTGCGCACGGCATTCGCCTTCTCGGCGCCGACGAAGGTGAGGATGCGCGTCAGCCCGAGCAGCGTGTCGCTCGCCCGCGTCGTCACGTCGCCCACCTGGCCGAGCGTCAGCAGCGCCTGGCGCAGGTCCACGTCGCGCTTGTTCGCCTTCACCTGCATGTTGCGGGCGTTGCGGAAGGTGGTCTGGCTCGCCCGGTCCATCTCGGAGGCGGTGCGCTCCAGGATGTCGGCTAGCCGGTCCACGATCTGCTCGAACAGGTGCAGCATCACCCCATCCGGCGTCTTCAGGATGGGCAGCGCCTGGCGCTGGGCCCGCACGGCGAAGATGGAGAAGGCCTTGGGCGTCGCGTAGCGCACCGTGACCAGCGCGTTCGGCGCCAGCACGAAGGTGATGGGGGTGGAGCCGAACTCCCCCTCCTCCGCGCCATAGAGGAAGGAGGCGGTGAGGAAGAGCACCTCCCCTTCCTTGTAGAGCCGCGAGGAGCTTTCGATCTCCTGCATCTCCTCGCGCGTCGGCACCTCGATCTGCAGCGCGTCCTGGACGGCGCGCTCCTCCTCCGGCGTCGGATTCAGCAGGTCGATCCAGGTGGCGGCGGCGATGGATTCGGCGTCGTCGAGCCCCCCATGGACGGCGCAGGCGCTGCCGCGAAGGGAATAGGTGGTCATCATCGGCAGTGCCTCCCGGTATCCGGGCGAGGGGTCAGTCCAACGGCGCGCGGTCCGCGCGGCCCGGCCGATTCGGCCCGGGCGCGCCCCACGCTCCTAGCCCCGCGCGCGGCGCCTCGCCAGCGCGGGACGGTGACAGGGTGCTCGGCCCCGCCCTAGGCGGGGGGCGGCTCGTCCGGGGCGGGCAGGCCGAAGCGGGCCGCCACCTCGGGGAAGGTGGCGCAGGCCGGGTGGCGGCCGCTCTCCACCGTGCCATCGGCCTCGCGGACCAGCTGGCAGACCCGCATGCCGGCCGCGGCGGCGGCGTCCAGCTCCTCCGCTACGTCGGAGAGGAACAGGATCTCCCCCGGCGGCAGCCCCGCGGCCCGGGCGATGGCCGCGTAGGAAGCGGCCTCGCGCTTCGGCCCGGTGCGCGTGTCGTCGAAACCCGAGAGGAGCGGCGTCAGGTCGCCGGCCTCGGAATGGCCGAAGAGCAGCTTCTGCGCCTCGACCGAGCCGGAGGAGTAGATCCGCAACGCCACACCGGCGCCTGCCCAGGCGCGCAGGCAGGGCGCCACATCCGGCCAGAGATGCCCGCGGATGGCCCCGGATTCGAAGCCCTGGCGCCAGATCATGCCCTGCAACGCCTTCAGCGGCGTCACCTTCTCGTCCCGCGCCATCCAGCCGCGCAACGCCCCGGCCGGGTCCTGGCCGGGGGCGAGGGCGCGCACCTCATCGAGGATGGCCGCCACCGCGGGCTCCGCCCCATGCGCGCGCAGGAAGCCGTCCAGCGCCCGCTCCGCGAAGGGGAACAGGGTCTCCTTCACGAAGGCGATGGCGCTGGTGGTGCCCTCGATGTCGCAGATGACGGCCTTGGGCGGGGTGGTCACGCCGTGGTGGCCGGGAAGCGCTCCGACATGTCGGTGCCCGTGTAATGCGGGGTCCAGCCCGTCGTGTCGGTGAAGATGCGCAGCGCGGTCACATGCGGCTTCGCGCCCGCATCGAACCAGTGATGCGTGTTGGCGGGCACGGAGATCAGGTCGCCCCGGGTGCAATGGGCGTCATAGACCTTGCCGCCGACATTCAGGATGAAGTTGCCCGCGCCCTCATGGAAGAAGCGGACCTCGTCCTCGGTGTGCAGGTGCTCGGCCAGGAACTTGGTGCGGAGCGCATCGGCCTGGGGGTGGTCGGCGGTCAGGCGGATCACATCGGCCGTGCCGGCGCCCGTCTCGCCCATGAAGCTGTCCAGGCGGGGCTTGTAGGCGGTCAGCACCGTCTCGGCATCGGCGCCCTCGGGCAGGTCGGCGACCTCCCACCGCTCGAAGCGCACGCCGATCCCGGCCAGCGTCTTCGCGATCTCGGCCGCGTCCTGCGTGTCCTGCAGCACGGCATTGGTGGTGGCGTCGTGGACGACGAGGCGGCTCATGGCGCGGAACCTCCCGGCAGGGGATTGATGGACAGGTTGGCCATCTCGCAGGCCAGCATGAATTCCAGCCCCTCCAGGCGCGCCAGCGCGGCGTCCATGTCGGGACCCCATACATAGACGCCGTGGCCGCGGATCAAATACCCGGGAAGGATGGGGGCGGCCATGCGGGCCCAACGGGCCTCCACCGCCGCCTGCAGCCGGGCGATGTCCTGGTCGTTGTCCAGCACCGGCAGCTCGATCGCGGCGTCATGGGTCGGCAGGCCCGGGAAGGCCTTCAGCAGCTCATACCCCGCCAGCCCGATCGATTCCCCGGCGCGGCGGGAGAGGACGGTGTTGGCGATGGAATGGCCATGCACCACCGCCCCCACCTCGGGGAAGGCGCGGTAGGCGCCGCAATGCAGCCCCGTCTCGGCCGAGGGGCGGAGCGCCGGGTTCTCCGGCCGGCCATCCAGCCCCACCGCCATCACGGCCCCGGAATCCAGATGCGCCTTGTGGAAGCCCGAACGGGTGATGGCGATCCGACCATCGGGCAGCCGCACGGAGATGTTCCCGGCGGTGGCGGGCACCCAGTTGCGCTCGGCCATGCGGCGCCCGGCCTCGACGATCGCGCGGATCGCGGCCTCGGGGATGGGATCGGCCATGGAAATGTAACCTGTTCCTCAAACGCAGCGCGCCGGCTCCTCGCAGAGCCGGCGCGCCGTCAGACCGAAAGGGCTGGGTTCAGACCGGCCCGGGGGGCTGGCGCACCACGGTGCGGTTCGGGTCGGTAGAAGCCTGCACACCGGGCGGCGGCAGGTTGCCGGCCGGCGGATGCGCCGTGCTGTCCGCCATGGAGGCGTCCGGCTCGTCTTCCTTGATGTTCTTCTTGAAGGACTTGATGCCCGTGGCGAGGTCGCCCATCAGACCGCTGATCTTGCCGCTGCCGAAGAGCAGCAGCACGACCAGCAGCACGACGAGCCAGTGCCAGATGCTGAACGAACCCATGTGACGCCCCGATATCCTTGCGTGGTTTGGCGGACCGGTCCCTTCCCGGGAGGCCTTCGCCACGTTCCGCGGTTGAGACTAGGGCGGCGCCTTCCGGGGGTAAACCGGCCCACGCCATCCCCGTGGAATTCCGTAAGGGGACATGGGCCATGCCGGGCCCGGACGCAATGGGGAGATGACCGTTCCGTCATCCGGCCCGGGTCAGTCCGCCAGGGCGGCCGAGGCCCAGCGGCGGTTCGGATGGATGAAGCCATGGGCCGGGAAGACCGTGTTCCCCACCACCCCAGCCGGCGGATACCAGACCCGGACGGCGGACCAGTCGTTCCGCGCCGAGACATCCACCACCACCTGGTCCCGCGCCACCCGGCCCTTCAGCCCGCCCGAGGCCCAGTTGGCATGGTCCACCCGGATCTGCCGCGGCCCCTCCACGCGGGAGACGACCGCCACATGCCCATCCCGCAGCCGGGAGGTGCGCTGGAGCACCAGCACCGCCCCGGGCCGGGGCTGCTGGCTGCGGTCGTACCGGCCCAGCGCCGCGTCCCACCACTGCCAGCCATCCCCGCGCAGGTCGATGCCCGAACGGGCCCGGGCATAGGGCACGCAGGACTGGTAGCCGTCGCTCGCCTCATAGCCATGGCCAGCCGCGATCGGGCCGCGGGTGGAGCCGCAGGCGGAAAGCAGGCCGCCCAGCAAAGCGAGCAGCCCCAAGCGCAGGATGAACCCCGCCACGTCCTGAAATCCCCTTCGGGCCTCCCCCGAGGCCCTTGGCCGCAGGCTAGCGCGGGGCCGGGGCCGGTGTCAGCGTCGTCCTGGCCACAGCGCCGGGCGAAAAAAGCGCATCCGCTCCGTCACATCCGCCTCCGCCGCCTCGTCCTATGGGCAGCAACCCCTGAGAGGATGTTCCCTATGACCCCGCGCCTGAACTACTTCGCCGCCGCCCCCAAGGTCCTGCAGGCCATGGTCGCGCTGGAGAAGGCCGTGACCTCCAGCGGCCTCGAACAGGGCCTCATCGAGCTGGTGAAGACCCGCGCCTCGCAGATCAACGGCTGCGCCTTCTGCATCGACATGCATGCGCGCGACGCGATCAAGGCTGGCGAGGACCCGGTCCGCCTGCTGCTGCTGGATGCCTGGCGCGAGGCCCCGCACTTCACGGACCGGGAGCGGGCCGCCCTGGCCTGGACCGAATCGCTGACCCTGGTCTCCGAGACCCATGCCCCGGACGAGGATTATGACGGGCTGCGCCCCTGGTTCAGCGACCAGGAGATCGTGCACCTCACGGTGCTGATCGGCACGATCAACGCCTGGAACCGCCTCGCCATCGGCTTCCGCAGCGTGCCCGGCCAGCTTCCGGCCGCCGCGGCCGCCTGACCATGGCCGGCGAGCCCGATCCCGGTTCCGACCCGACGCATGGCTTCGCGCCGGTCCGGGGCGAGCTGATCGGGCTCGCCTATCGCATGACCGGTTCGCTGGCGACGGCGGAGGACATCGCCCAGGAGGCCTTCCTGCGCTGGAACGCCGCGGACCGCAGCGTGATCGAGGTTCCCCGCGCCTGGCTGCTGAAGACCACCGCGCGGCTGAGCCTGGATCATCTGAAATCCGCCCGGCACCGGCGGGAGAGCTATGTCGGCCCCTGGCTGCCGGAGCCCTTGCTGGACAGCGAGGAGCCGCCCCAGCTCGTGGCGCATGAGCGCGCGCAGGACATCTCGGTGGCCTTCCTGCTCACGCTCCAGCGCCTCTCCCCGGCCGAGCGCGCCGTCTTCATCCTGCACGACCTGTTCGAAACTCCCTTCGCCGAGATCGCCGGCCTGCTCGGCCGCACCGAGGCGGCCTGCCGCAAGCTCGCGACCCGCGCCCGCGAGCATCTGGGAGAGCCCAGGCCGCGCCAGGCCGTGGCCGAGGAGGAGGCGCGGCGCATCGCCCAGGCCTTTTTCGCGGCCTCCCGCGACGGGGATGAGGCCTCCCTCCGGGCGCTGCTGGCCGGGGGCGTGGTGCTGCACACCGATGGCGGCGGCATCCGCAATGCCGCCCGCAACCTCATCCTGGGCCCCGAGAAGGTCGGGCGCTTCTTCGCCGGCATCGCCCGCAAGCGGGCGGAACCGCCGCCCCTGCTTCATCTCGGCCGCATCAACAGCCTGCCCGGCTTTGTCACGCTGGAGGCGGACGGCCTGCCGCAGACCACGGCGCTGGACATCCGGGACGGGCGGATCGTGGCGATCTACATCATGCGGAACCCGGAGAAGCTGGGTTCCGTGCGGGCGCGCCTCTCAGGCTGACGCCACGCCCGGAAGGGCGGTGCCTGCCGCGGGCGCCGCCAGCTCCGCCAGGGCCTCCGCCCGTGGCGGCACCTCGGCCAGGGGCGTGTCGATCCCGGCCGTCCAGGCCGGGCCGCCGCGGGGGCGGGGGGCGAAATGCGCCCGCAGGGCCCGCGTGCCCTCGATCCGGGCCACGTCGAACATGCGCCAGCCCTCCCCCGGGTCGCCGGGGCCGCGGGCAAGGCCGGCGGTCTGCCAGGTCAGCAGGCCCAGCCTTCCCGTCCCCATCCGGCCGATGGCGTGCGGGTGCACGACGCGCCAGGCGCCGCCATAGAGCAGCTCCAGCGCGCGCCTCTCCCGCACCGCATCGGCAAGGCGGGCGGCGCGGCGGCGAAAGGTTCGGGAAGCGGGCGGGGACGCGTTGGCGCGGAGCCCCGCCGGGATCTGGCGCATAGGCCCGATATGGGGTCCAGACCTCTGATTTTAAAGGTGGAATAGCCCCGTTCGAGGAGCCCGGTCAGCCCTTCCGGCGGAGCAGGAAGAGCGCCTGCTCCCCGAACAGGTTCGCCAGGCGCAGGCTCTTGCGCCAGGGGGCGCGCAGGCCGCGCTCGTCCACCGCCAGCCAGCCATCCACCGCGTAGCCGTCCTGCTCACACAGGGCCACGAAGTCCAGGATGGTGCAGGGGTGGATGTTCGGCGTCTCGTACCAGGGCCGGTTCCAGGTGTCCGTGTCCGGCATCCGTCCGGTAGAGAGGAGGCGCCAGCGCATCTGCCAGTGCCCGAAATTCGGGAAGGACACGATGGCATGGGTGCCGATGCGCAGCATCTGCCGCAGCACCTCCCGTGGCCGCTCCACCGCCTGGAGCGTGCGGGAGAGCACGACATAGTCGAAGGCGCCATCGGGATAATGCGCGAGGTCCGCATCCGCGTCGCCATGGATCACGGCCAGGCCGGCGGCCACCGCGCGCGTGGCCTCGGCCATGTCGATCTCGATGCCGCGCGCATCGGCGTGCTTCTCGCGGGTCAGGTGCTCGATCAGCGCGCCGTCGCCGCAGCCGATGTCGAGCACCTTCGCGCCCTGCGGGATCATCTCCGCGATCAGCCGCAGGTCCAGGCGCATGTTCTTCGCGACGTAGCGGATCGTCTCCTTCGGCCGGATGCCCATGGTCAGACCCCCACCGCATCGGCCGCGCCGCGCAGGAAGCCGCCCAGCGCCGCATGGAATTCAGGCTCGTCCAGCAGGAAGGCGTCGTGGCCCTTGTCGGAGTTCAGCTCGACGAAGGAGACGCGGGCCGCCGCCCGGTTCAGCGCGCGGGTGACCGCCCGGCTTTCCGCCGTGGGGAAAAGCCAGTCCGAGGAGAAGGAGGCCACGAAGAAGCGCGTCGGCGTGCCCTGGAAGGCCAGCGAGAGGTCCCCGCCATGGTCCGACGCCAGGTCGAAGTAATCCATGGCGCGGGTGATGGTGAGGTAGGAGTTGGCGTCGAAGCGGCGGATGAAGGTGCTGCCCTGGTGGCGCAGGTAGCTCTCCACCGCGAAGACGTCCTCCAGGAAGGTCAGCGCCTTCGCGCCCTGGAGGCGACGGCCGAACTTCCGGGTCAGCGCGCTTTCCGAGAGATAGGTGATGTGGGCCACCATGCGCGCCACCGAGAGACCCTGCGCCGGCAGCCGCCCCTCCTTCCAATAGGCGCCGCCGCACCAGTCCGGATCGGCATGGATGGCGGCGCGCCCGACCTCGTGGAAGGCGATGTTCTGGGCGGAGTGATGCGCGGCGGTGGCGATGGGCGCGCAGGCGAAGACGGCCTCGGGATAGGTCGCCGCCCATTGCAGCGCCTGCATCCCGCCCATGGAGCCGCCGACCACGGCCAGCAGCCGCTCGATCCCGAGATGCTCGACCAGGCGCTTCTGGGCCCGCACCATGTCGCGGATGGTGATGGAGGGGAAATCGATGCCCCAGGGCCGGCCCAGGCCGCGGCCCTCGGCATCCGTCATCTCCTCGCGCGGGCCGGAGCTGCCCATGCAGCCGCCCAGCACATTCGCGCAGATGACGAAGCAGCGGTCCGTGTCGATCGGCAGGCCGGGGCCGACCACCTTCTCCCACCAGCCCGGCTTGCCCGTGAGGGGCTGGGTCTCGGCCAGGTACTGGTCCCCGGTCAGGGCGTGGCAGACCAGCACGGCGTTGCTCCGCGCCGCGTTGAGGGTGCCATAGGTCCGGTACGCCACCGTCAGGGGCGTGATCGTCACGCCGCAATCCAGCATCAGGCCATCGGAGAAGACGACCCGCTGGTGATCCACCTCCGGCAGGGACGGAACGACCTCATTCATGGCGGGGAGGATTAGGAGCCTCGGGGGAGAGGGGCAAGGCGGCGCGTGGTTCGGCAGGGCGCAATGCCCGGGCCGGCGGCATCCGCGGCGGATCGCGCCCACCAAATGGCGGGATCCGCGCCCGCCCGTCGCCACGCCCCGCCTTGGCGCTTCGCGAAGGGGGCGCTAGACCGGCGGACCCCCATTGCCTGGTTCCATGTCCGACCCCGCCCTCACCGACCCCTCCGTCGTGCAGCCCCTCGCGCTGGCCTCCGCCCGCGCGGAGTTCGACGCCATCGACGACGCGGTGCACGACCTCCTCATGCGCCGCTCGGCCCTGTCCGCGCAGCTTTCGGCGCAGGGGATGAAGGCCGGCGGCGCCAGCTTCCGCCCGGGGCGGGAGGCGATGATCCTCCGGCGGCTGCTCGCCCGGCATGGCGGCCCCATGCCCCGCGCCACCGTGGCCCGGCTGTGGCGGGAGGTGATCTCCTCCTCGCTGCGCCTGCAATCGGCCTTCTCGGTCGCCACCACCGTGGGCTGCGAGCCCCTGGCGCGCGGGCATTTCGGGCTGGACACGCCGCTCCGGACCCATGCCACCCCCTCCCGCGTGCTGGCGGCCCTTTCGACGGGGGAGGCCTCGGTGGCCATCCTCCCCTCCCCGGCCGATGGGGAGCCGCCCGAAGCCGCCTGGTGGATCAGCCTGGATGCGCCGCGGCTGCAGGTGGTGGCGGCCCTGCCCTTTCTCATGCAGCCCGGCCAGCTCCTGCCCAGCGCGATGGTGGTGGCCGCCTTCGGCGCCGATGCCACCCCGCGCGACCGCGGGCTGCTCCGGCTGGAGCGCACGCCCAACACCTCGCGCGATGCGCTGGTGGGGGCCCTCACCGCGGCCGGGCTCTCTCCCCTGCGGCTGATCCTCTCGGCCGATGGGCTGCGCGCCCTGGCCGAGGTGGAGGGGCTGATCGCCCCCGAGGATCCCCGGCTCGCCGGGCTGGCGGCGCTCCGCCCCTGGCCGGTCGGCGGCTATGCCGAGCCGGAACCCGACGCCCCGCCCCCCCAGGCCGAGCCCGCCTGACCCCCTGCCGGGGCGTCCCTGCCCCCGCCCGCTGAAGAGACGCCGCCCATGCCCGTGATGCCCCGCCCCTCCATCCTCTCGGTCGAGCCCTATGTGGGCGGCGAGTCGAAGGTTCCGGGCGTGAACCGGATCGTGAAGCTCTCCTCCAACGAGGGCCCCTTCGGCCCGCCCCCCGCCGCCGTGCAGGCCATCGCGGAAGCCGCGCGCGAGGCGCATCGCTACCCCGATGGCGGCGCGACGGCGCTGCGCGAGGCTATCGGCCGCTACCACGGGCTCGACCCCGCGCGCATCGTCACCGGCAACGGCTCGGACGAGCTGCTGGCGCTCCTCATCCTCGCCTATGGCGGCGAGGGGACGGAGCTGGTCATGTCCGCCCATGGCTTCCTGATGTACGAGCTGACCGGGCGCTGGGCCGGCTGCAGCATCATCAAGGTGCCGGAGAAGGAGCTGGCGGCGGATGTGGACGGGCTGATCGCGGCCTGCGGCCCGCGCACCCGCCTCGTCATCCTGGCCAATCCGAACAACCCCACCGGCGCCCTGCTGCCGCAGAGCGAGGTGAACCGCCTGCGCGCGGGCCTGCGCGAGGACATCCTGCTGATCCTCGACAGCGCCTATGCCGAATATGTCGAGGCGCCGGATTACGACCCCGGCCAGGCGCTGGTGGATGCCGGCAGCAACACGGTGATGACCCGCACCTTCAGCAAGGTTTGGGGCCTGGGCGGGATGCGCCTGGGCTGGTGCTACGGCCCGGCCGCCATCATCGACGTGCTGAACCGCGTGCGCGGCCCGTTCAACGTCAACGCCTCCGCCATGGCCGCGGGTATCGCCGCGCTGACCGATGCGGATTGGGTGAAGAAGAGCGTCGCCCATAACAGCGAATGGCGCGCGACGATGACGCAGGGGCTGGAGAAGCTCGGCCTCACGGTGCATCCCAGCCACGGCAACTTCCTGCTGGTGGATTTCGGCAGCGCCGATCGCGCGAAGGCGGCGGATGCGCATCTGCGCTCCCGCGGGCTGATCGTGCGCGGCGTCGCCGTCTACGCGCTGCCGACCTGCCTGCGGATCACGATCGGCAATGCCGAGGAATGCGGGATGGTGCTCGATGCCATGGCCGAGTTCCGGCATGGCTGAGGAACCGCTCTTCCAGCGCCTCTGCATCATCGGCCCGGGCCTCGTCGGCTCCTCCATCCTGCGCGTGGCGCAGGAGCGGGGCGACATCGCCCGCACCCTTGTCGCCACCGCGCGCAGCGAGCACACGCTGGAGCGCGTGCGGGCGCTGGGCATCGCCGATGTGGTGGAGGCGGATGCCGCCAAGGCCGTGCAGGGCTGCGACGGCGTGATCCTCTGCGTGCCCGTGGGGGTCTATGCCGGGGTGATGGCGCATATCGCGCCGCATCTCGCGCCCGGCTGCATCCTCAGCGACGTGGGCTCCACCAAGGGCAGCGTGCTGCGGGACCTGACGCCGCTGCTGCCGGCCGGCGTGCATCTCATCCCCGCCCATCCCATGGCGGGCACGGAGCATTCCGGCCCGGATGCGGGCTTCGCCGAGCTGTTCAAGGGCCGCTGGTGCATCGTCACCCCGCCCCCGGGCGCCGATCCGGCCGCGGTGGAGAAGATCCGCACCCTGTGGGAGCGCGCGGGCTCGATGATCGAGACCATGGATGCGGCGACCCATGACAAGGTCGTCGCCATCGTCTCCCACCTGCCGCATCTCATCGCCTTCACCATCTGCGGCACGGCGGATGACCTGGCGCAGGAGACGCGGGAGGCGGTGCTGCGCTTCGCGGCCTCGGGCTTCCGCGACTTCACGCGCATCGCGGCGAGCGACGTGGACATGTGGCGCGACATCTTCCTCAACAACCGCGAGGCGGTTCTGGAGATGCTCGCGCGGCTGACGGAGGATGCCCAGGCCTTCGGCCGTGCCATCCGCTGGGGAGAGGCGGGCTTCATCGAGGACCGCATCCGGCGCGGGCGGAAGATCCGGCGCTCGCTGATCGAGTTGAAGCAGGCCTGACCGGAGAAACGCCGGCCGGCCTTCTTTACCAGGGCCTACCGGTCAGCTGTTCCCAGGCCTGCTCGAATCCCTTCTGCAGGGCACGGAGAAGAAAGGCGCGGTCGAGCTCCCCCGCCAACTCCGGCAAGCCGGCACCCGCTTCCACAAGGCGATGCAGCCGGTCGCGCGCGGCTTCCAGCGCCCGGCACCGCTCCTCCCGGGAAGCGCCGGCGGGGACGGCATCGGACAGGGCGAGCCGAAAGGCCAGGCTCACCGCATCGGGGTCGGGGCGTAACTGTGGCAAGGGGGATCTCCGCGCCCCAGGGGGCGAGCACACGCGATCCCTTCTGGATGGAACGGTGCACGGCGCAGGGGGCGGTACCGGCGATCCTGCCGGCCCGCCACCCCGAAATGCAACAGTTTCGTTATGAACCGCTGAAGGAGACCCTCTCGTTCTCGCCGCCCTTGGGCGGCTCGCCCGTCACCACGGCCTTCACATAGCCGTAGGCGTGCAGCAGCGTGGAGGAGGGGCTGTCCCAGTACTCGGCGCCCGTCATCTCCACGGCGATCAGCGCGATCCGCGCATCCTCCGGGCCGTCCGGGAACCAGGTCTTCATCGTCTCCTGCCAAAGCTCCTTCTGCTTGGCGACATCGCGCACCACGCGCGCGGTGCCGGAAACCGAGACGTAGTTCTGGCTCGACGGGTCGGAATAGGAGAGCAGCACGCGGTTGTTGCGCGCGATCTCCTCGGTCTTCTCCGTGCCGCTGCCGGAGAAGAACCACAGCGTCTTGCCATCGGCATCCAGCCCGGCCGCGACCATGGGGCGCCCGCGCAGCTTGTCGCCGTCGCCATGCGTCACCATCACGGTGGTCTTCACGTCCTTGATCAGCTCACGCACCTTCTCGCGCTGCTGGTTCTCGGTCTGCGCTTCGGCCATGGGGCCCTCCTTCCCGGTGTTCGGTCAGGCCAAGCAACGGCCCCGGCGCGGCCCGGTTGCCCGGTCCCTGCCCGCCACAGGCACGCCCGCCGCGCGTGCCGCTGCCACCTTCGGCGACCCGCTGCGCGTTTCGTGGGATGCTGAAGCTTGGGGGAGCCTGGGTGGCCTTGAGGGCTCCGCCCTCAACCCGCCAAGGGCCTGAGGCCCTTGGAACCCCGTCTGACTGCCGTGGATACGATGATCGAAGGGGTCTCCTGTTGAGGGGACCCTTCCTGCTTTGCAGTCGCCCGAGGTCATCGACCTCAGGCGCACCGTCAGCCCCGTGATTCCAAACTTGAAGAAAAAGATGATGGGTCGAAGGCACTGCCTTCGACGGGTCCGGGGAGAGGAAGAATTCGTTCTTCCTCTCCCCGGGATGCACCGACAGTTCCGCCCGCAACAGCCCCGATTCAGCCCTGCGGAGGCAGCTTCTCCGGCCGCCCCGCCCCGCCCCGGCGCCAGCGGTGCCGCGTGCGCCAGAGGTGCCAGACATAGACCAGGAGCACGGCGCCCACGACGGCGATGCCCAGCGGTTCCATCCAGTGCTCGATTTCCTGCCACTGGCCTTCGAGCCACCAGCCGGCGGTCATCAGGAAGGCGGTCCAGCAGGCCGTGCCGATGCTGGTGGCGATGTAGAAGATCCAGCGGTTCATCCGCACGATGCCGGCGGGCACGGAGATGAGCGTGCGCGGCCCCGGCAGGAAGCGGCAGAGGAACACCGCCCAGGTGCCCCAGCGGATCAGCAGGGCGGCGGCGTCGCGCACATCCTCCCCGGTGATGCCGAAATACTTGCCCACCGTGTCGGCCAGCCGCTCGATCCGCTGCTGCCCCACCGCGCGGGCGGCCTCGTACCAGGCGGCATTGCCGAGGATGGCGCCGAAGGTGCCGGCCAGGAACACGGCCAGCGGGTCCATCTTGCCCTGGGCGGCGGCGAAGCCGGCCACGGGCATGATCGCTTCCGAGGGGATGGGCGGAAAGATGTTCTCGGCCAGCATCAGCAGGAAGATGCCGAAGGTGCCGGTGGCCGCCATCACATCGGCGATGAACTGCAGCATGGATCAGGACGCCCGGAAGAGGGTGATGGCCACGCGCCGGCCACGGACATAGTTGAAGCCCTCCACGCGCCCGACCGCGCGGGGGCGGAGGCCGGCGGAGGCGGCCGCGGCCTCGAAGCGGGCGAATTCGCGGCTTTCCACCGCGGCCAGCCGCTCGGGCCCGCCGGCGAGGAAGCGCGCGGCCTCCGTGCCATCCGTGAGGAGGCGCGTCGCCGTGCCGGCGGCGAAGACCACCGAGGGTTCATGGTAGCCGGCGATGCCGAAGCGCTCGGCGGGCACGCCCTCCGCGGCCACCATCGCGGCGATGCGGGGCGAAACCCAGGGTGCGGTCAGCCCGGGCAGCACGCCGCCGAGCACCAGCCCGTAGAGCGGCACCGCCAGGAGCGCCGCCAGCAGCCCGCCCCGCGCCCATTCGCCGAGGCGCGCGGCGCGGAGCACGGCCCAGAGCATGAGCCCGACCACCGGCAGGACCAGCACCCCGGCCGGAGCGAGGCGCCCATCCGCCACCAGGGGCAGGGCCACAGCCCCGATGGCCAGCCCGATGCCGGTGCCGAAAAGGGAGGCCCAGCCGAGCCAGGCGAGCCAGCGCGGGGCGGGCTTGCGCAGCGGATCGCAGGCCCAGGCGGCGCCGAGCAGGAGCAGGGCCGGATAGGCCGGCAGAACGTAATGCGGCAGCTTGGTCGCCACCGCCTCGAAGAGCAGCCAGGTGGGCGCGGCCCAGGCGAGCAGGAAGCGGGTGCCCGGGCGCATCCGCGCCGCCCAGGCGCCGGGCAGCCCCCGCAGCACGAGGAAGGCGCCGGGGAAGGCGGCGATGCCGAAGGTGAGGAGATAGTAGCCGGGCGGGCCCCAATGGGCCTCCTCGCCGGAACCGACCTTGTTCAGCATGTCGTCGCCCAGCGCCTGGGCGAAGAAGCGGCCTTCGGTCGCGATGCCGATGGCCACCAGCCAGGGCAGCGCACAGGCGACCATCAGGGGAATGCCCCAGGCCGGCCGCAGCACCCGCAGCCAGGGCGCCCCCACGCGCCAGCCCCGGTCCGCCACATAGAGGGTGAGGCCGGCGAAGAGCGGCACCATCGGGGCGATCGGCCCCTTCAGCAGCACCCCCGCCCCGAGGGCCAGCCAAAAGCCGAGCGCGGCCCGGGCGGAGAAGGTCGAGGGCGCGAGATAGGCCCGGCCCATGAGCCCCATGGCCGCCACGATGCTGGCCAGCAGCGCCGCATCGGTCTTGGCGATATGCGTCTCCACCACCAGCAGCAGCGAGGCCGCGAGAAGCGCCGAGGCCAGGAAGGCCGCCCGCCGCCCGACGAGCGCCCGGCCGAGGGAGAAGGTGGCCAGCACCGCCAGCCAGGCCCCGATGGCGGAGGCGAGGCGGTAGCTGCCGATCCAGCCGCGCGCGGGCAGGCCGGCGGCCTCCAGCGCATGGACGATGCCGGCCTGGGCCCAATGGATGCCGACGGGCTTCTTGTTCCGCTCCACCTCGCCGTTGCGGATGCGCACATAGTCGCCGCTCTCCACCATCTGGCGGCTTGCCTGGGCGAAGCGCGCCTCGTCCCGGTCCCCCGGCGGCAGGGAGAACAGGCCGGGCGCCCACATCAGCAGGCACAGGAGGGAGAGGAGGAGCCGCGGCCGCCGGGTCTCCGGCAGGCGGTCCAGCGCGCCGGTCAGAGAAGGAGCAGGGGCCATGGCCCGGCGCCTTAGCGGCGGGGAACGGTCAAGTCGAGGGCCAACAACAGCCGGGCTGGGGCGTTGAGCCGGAGAAGAGAGGATCCGCCATGTCCGATACGCCCGAAATCCAACCGCCCAGCCCCTCCCCTGCCCCTGGCCCCGCGCCGGGGCCGGAGAACCCCGTGCCCGGCCCGATCTCGCCGCCGCCGGCACCCGGGCCCGAATACCCGGCCCCCGAGCCGGACATGCCGGAGCCCGGCCCCATCGGGCCGGACATCCCGCCTATCGGGCCTGGTCCGGGCGGGATGCCGCCGACGGTGATGTAGGCGCCGTGGCCAGCCAGCCCGCCGGGCCGGCTGGCCACCCAGCTAGGCGGCCACGCGCCCCCTGCCCTGCCATGCCAGCAGCGCGGCCCCGAGGGCAAGCCCGATCCAGTGCGGCGCGGGCAGCCAGGGCACGATGCCCTCCAGCAGGGCGGGGAAGACGAGCAGCAGGCCCGCCAGGGCGAAGCCGACCCGCTCCGCCCCGTTGAGCGCGCGCAGGAAGTAGCCCTGGCAGGCCGCGGCCAGCGCCGCCAGCCCCGCCGTCGCCAGCAGGATCTGCCAGGCGACATCCAGCCAGGTCATCTCCGGCGTCAGGGAGAGAAGCAGGCCCACGCCCTCGGGATCCGTCACGAAGACGAAGGGCAGGACGAAGGCCGGCAGCGTGTATTTCCAGGCCTGCAGCGTGGTGGAATACGGCCCCGCCCCCGTGATCGCCGCCGCCGCGAAGGGCGAGAGGGCGGTGGGCGGGGACACCTCGCTCAGCACCGCGTAGTAGAAGACGAACATATGCGCGGCGTAGTCGGGCACGCCGAGCTTCATCAGCGCCGGCGCGGCCACCACGGCGCAGATGATGTAGCTGGCCGTCACCGGCACCGCGAGGCCGATCACCCAGACGATCAGCCCCGTGAACAGCGCCGTGCCCAGGATGGACCCGTTCGCCGCCTGGATGGCGATGTCGGAGAACTTCAGCCCCAGCCCGGTTAGCGTGATGACGCCCACGATGATGCCGGCGCAGGCGCAGGTCGCCGCGATGCCGACCGACTGCACGGCGCCGATGGCCAGCGCCTCGATCAGCTTGCGCGGGAACAGCGCCGTCTCCCGGCGGATGAAGGAGAGCGCCACGGCGACCATCATCGCGTAGAGCACCGCCAGCGTAGAGCTGTAGCCCAGCACCATGAAGACGATGATCGCGACCAGCGAGGAGAAGTGGAACCCGTACTTCTTCACCAGCTCCCGGGCCGGGGTGGCGGAAGGCACGTCCACGTTCTTGCCTGCCGCGCCCAGGCGGCGCTGGTCCAGCTCCACCATGAAGAGCAGCGAGGCGTAGTAGAGGCAGGTGGGGATCACCGCCATGCGCAGCACGTCGAGATAGCCGATCTTCAGGTATTCGGCGATCAGGAAGGCCGCCGCGCCCAGCACGGGGGGCGAGATGATGGCGCCCAGCCCGCCCGCGGCCAGCAGCCCGCCGGCATCGGCGGCGCGGTAGCCCACCTTCTTCATCATCGGCCAGGCCACCGTGCCCAGCGTGACCGTGGTCGCCACGCCCGAACCCGAGGGGCCGCCGAGGAGGAAGGAGGACAGCACCACCGTGCGCCCGGCGGAGCTCGCCTTCCCGCCCATGACGGAGAAGGAGAAGTCCACGAAGAACTTGCCCGCGCCGGAGAGCTGGAGGATGGCGCCATAGATGGTGAAGAGGATGATGAGCGTGGCCGAGACATCGACGGCCGTGCCGAAGATGCCGTCCAGCCCCACGGCCAGATGCGGGATCAGCCGCTCGGAATCATAGCCCCGATGCGTCCAGGGCGCGGGCAGGTGGTTGCCGAGGAAGGCATAGGCGAGGAAGGCAATGGCGACGACGGGCATCACCCATCCCGTGGTCCGCCGCGTCACCTCCAGCACGAGGGCGACCAGCATCCAGCCGACGACAAGATCCATCGGCTCGGGGAAGATCACGCGGTCCTGCAGGTCGTCGCCGCCGGCAATGAGGTACCAGGTGACGTAGAGCCCCGCCGCGATCAGCACGGCATCCCACGGCATGAAACGGTGGCGGAAGCGGCGCGAGACGGGGAAGAGGAAGAAGCCGAGCGCGAGGGCGAAGCCCACATGCACGAAGCGCAGCGTGGTGGTGGGCACGATGTCCCAGGCGGCCCAGAGATGGAACAGGCTCATCGCCAGCGCCATCGCCGTGCCGATCCAGGCGAGGACGCCGCGGAAGCGGTGCTGCGCGCCCTCCTCCTCCTCGATCAGCGCCTCGACCTTCGCCGTGGTCGCGGCATCCAGCGAACCGGGCACCACCTCCGGCGGCAGGCCGGCGCCCAGGCCCCCGGTTCCGAGCCCGGGCGCGGCGCCCGGCGGCCCGTCGGACGGGACCGCCAGCTCCTCGCGCCGCATCAGCCGAGATTCGCGCCGGTCTCGCGCCAGAAGGCTTCCGCCGCGGGGTGCCAGGGGATGCCGGCAGCCGCGGTCTTCTGGCCTTCCAGCTTGAAGTTGCGCGCCTCGGCATGGGTGCGGGCCAGGTCCTCGCGGCCTTCCCAGGCGATGCGGATCAGGCGCGTGACCATCTCCGCCGGCATGTCCTCCCGCACGGCCAGCACGTTGGCGACGGACATCTGCTTGTTGTCGGTGGTCTGGCCCGGATAGGTGCCGGCCGGGATCACCTCGTTGAAATAGACCGGGCCGTACTTCTCCACGATCTTCGCCGTATAGGTGTCGTGGTCGATCATCTGCAGCTGCACGCCAGGGCTGGCGCCGAGATCGGTGATGGCGCTGGTGGGCACGCCCGAGACGAACATGTAGGCGTCGAGCTTGCCGTCCTTCACCGCATTGGTGGATTCGGCCGGCGAAAGGCGCTCGCGCGCGCGGAAATCCTTGGCGGGGTCGAGGCCGGCGGCTTCCAGCAGCCGCAGCGCCATCACCTCGGTCGCCGAACCCGGGGCACCGGTGGAGATGCGCTTGCCCTTGAGGTCGGGGATCGACTTGATGCCCGTGCTGGCCACCGTCACCACCTGCATGCGGTTGGTGTAGATCACGGCGATCGCGCGCGCGGGAACGGCGCGGCCGCGGAAGCGGTCATTGCCGCGTACGGCGTCCACCGCCGCATCCACCTGGGTGAAGATCAGCCCCACACGGTTCGCACCCAGCAACTGAAGGTTGCCGACCGAACCGCCCGTCACCTCCACGGTCGCGGACATGCCCGGAATCTGACGGGAGATGAGATTGGCCAACGCGCCGCCCAGCGGGTAGTACACGCCGCCGGTCGTGCCGGTCGCGATCGCGAGCTGCTGGTTGCCCTGGGCACGCAGGACGCGCGGCGCCGCAAGAACCAGCCCTGCCGCGAATACGCCACGGCGTGGGATCTTTCCCATCATCCGGACTCCTTGAATCGTTTTCCTCAAAACGGAGCATAGACCGCCCTTTCCGGCCGGCGAAAGGCCCGTCTTGCCCAACCCCGGACCGCCCGCGCGTTGTTGCCGGCGAGACTCGATCAGGGAGATGCCGGATGAACGAGGAGAAGCGGGCGATGCAGAGCGCGAGCGTGGATCTGCGCCTGGGGGAGCATGCGATGTTGAAGGCCGAGGTGCGCGTGACGCCGGGCGGGCTGCTCGCCATCGGCGCCCTGGTCTCCGGCATCATCCTCTCGGTCGCGCCGCTGGTCTGGGCGGCGCGGCGGCGTCCCTACTGAGCGGGGCGCCTCTCCCGCACGCCCATCAGCAGCACCGCCCCCAGCGCCATGAAGGCGGCAGTGGTGGCGATGCCCGCGCGCTGGCTGCCGCTGGCCTGCGTCACGGCCGCGAGCACGGCGGGGCCGAGGAAGCCGGTGATGCGGCCCGAAAGCGCGAAGAGGCCGAAATGCGCCGCCACCTCCCCCGGCGGCGCCAGCCGCGCCATGAGGGTGCGCGACGCCGCCTGGGCCGGGCCGAAGAAGAGGCCCAGCACGAGGGAGAGGCCCCAGAACAGCGCCGTGCTCTCCACCAGCACGATCGCGACGCCGATCGCCGAGAGGCACCAGAGCGAGACCAGCACCATGCGGCGCGATCCCACCCGGTCCTCCACCAGCCCGCCCAGCGCGGCGCCAAGCCCGGCGGAGACATTCATGGCGATGCCGAAGAGCAGGACCTGCTGGAAGCTCAGCCCATGCACGCCGGCCGCGAAGATGGCGCCGAAGGCGAAGAGCGTGTTCAGCCCATCCGTGTAGAACAGGCGCGCGACGAGGAAGCGCAGCATGGCGGGGCGGGCGGGCAGGCCGCGCAGCACCTCCCCGATCTCCCGCAACCCGGCCCGCGCCGCGGCGCCCCAGCCGGGGCGGGCACCAGGCGGGTCGCGCAGCGCCATCAGGACCGGCCAGCCGAAGACCAGCACCCAGGCGGCCACCAGCAGCGCCGTGGCCCGGATCGGCTCGCCGCTCGCCCGGTCGAGGCCGAAGAAGCCGGGATCGGGCCGGATGAGTCCGAAGAGGCAGGCCACGAGGCAGGTCAGCCCGCCGGCATAGCCCAGGCCCCAGGCCAGGCCCGAGACACGTCCCATCCGCTCCGCCGGCGCCACGTCCGGCAGCATCGCATTGTAGAAGACGGTGCCCACCTCGAAGGCCACCGTCGCCAGCCCGACGCAGGCCAGCGCGTAGAAGGCCCAGTCCGGCGAGGGCCGCGCGAACCAGAGGGCGGCGGTGAAGCCGGCCGTGCCGAGGGTGCAGAGCGCCAGCATCAGTCGCCGCCGCCCACCCGCATCCGCCACCGCGCCCAGCACCGGGGAGAGCAGGGCGATGGCGATGCCCGCCAGGGTCTGCATCCATCCCCATTGCGCCTGCCCCGTCACCGGGTCCGGGGCGATCCCCTGGGCGAACCAGGTGGCGATGACGAAGGTGGTGACCACCGTGGGGAAGGCGCTGTTGGCCCAGTCATACAGGGCCCATGCGAATTCGCGCCGGTTCATGCGGGCCTCCTCACGGCAAGAGCAGCCCCTCGGCCATGGCGCGGTCGTAGAGCGCCTCGATCAGCGGCGCGAAAGGCGCGCCTAGGGCCAGGGCGGGGCCCATGCGAACCAGGCTGCGCGCGCGCGTCAGCCCGATCGCCTTCCAGGCCGGGGCGCCGCACTGGACCTGCTGGGCGAAGCCTTGGAGGCGGTCGCAGCCCATGGCGAAGCGGGCCTCCGGCGTCAGCCCGGCCTCGAACTCCGCCCAGAGAAGGGCGACATGCTCGCCCAGGGCCGGCTGCAGGGTGCCGAAGAGGCGCCGCGCCGCCTCGGCCTCGCGATCCGCCTGGGTGAGCAGGCCGTGGTCGTCGAAGGCGAAGGTGTCGCCCGCCTCGATCTCCACGAGGTCATGCACCGCGATCATGGAGAGGGCGCGGGCGAGATCCGGCTTCGGTCCCTCCACCGCGTCATGCAGCAGCACGGCGCAAAGCGCGACCTGCCAGGCATGCTCCGCGCTGTTCTCGCGGCGCGGGCCGGTCATCGCGGCCCGCTCCACATGCTTCAGCCGGTCGGACAGGGCGATGAAGCCGAGCAGCGCGTCGCGCTGCGCGGGCTGCATCAGGCGGCGCCCCCCGGGTGGCTGCAGCCGAGCATCGGATGCAGCTCCGACCCGAAGCCGCGCCCGGCGGCCAGCACCGGATCCCCGCCGAGCAGCGCCGCGGCGGCCTCCGCATCGGGGGCCTGGAAGATGCAGAGCCCATAGACGCCGCGCGGATCGGCCACCGGGCCGAAGCCCACCACCCGGCCCTGGGCCATCAGCCCGGACCAATAGGCGGCATGGGCCTGCATCAACGCCCCTTCCTCCGGCGTCATGTCGCCGGGGAAGGAGGTGCGGGGCGCCAGCAGGCGGAACAGGAAGTACATGCGGCCGAGGCTATGCGCCGCGGCCGGGCCCGTCCATCGGCCCCGAGGGGCCGGACGGGCCCGACCGCATCAGGCGCGTTCCAGCGCCCGGAGCGCCACGGCGACCGCCGCGAGTTCCCCCTGCCCGGCCGCTTCCCGCGCCAGGCGCAGGGCGGCGTCCGGCGGCTGCGGCGCCTCGCCGGCCAGCACGGCGCGGGCGATGCGCGTCTGCAGCACGGCCAGGTCCTCCAGCAGCGCCCCCCGGGCACGCGGCCCATAGGCACCGGGGGCGGGCGCGGCCCGCGCGGCGGCGCTCAGCGCCTCCAGCCCGAAGTCACGCCCGGCCGCCTCCCAGGCGGCGGCGGCATCGGCCGGGGCCACCCCGGCGGCCGCGGCCAGCCGCACGATGCCGATGGCCGCCGAGAGCGAGGCCGCCCCGCCCACCAGGCGTGAGGCAGGGTCGGGCAGCGGCCCGGGCGGCACGGCGACGGAGCCGACCAGGGCGGAGACGCCCGGGCGCAGCAACGCCTCCGCCTCGCCCAGCGGGGAGGCGGTGTCGTCCAGCAGGGCCCGCGCGGCATCCTCATGCAGGCGGCGGATGGTCAGCAGCGCCGCCCGCTTCGCCTCCACGGGCACCACCGCGGCATCCAGCGAATCCATGGCCTCGCCGATGCCGAACAGCCGGTCCGCCAGCCAGGCGGCCCGCGCCACGGCGGCGGGTTCCGCCTCCGCGGCCAGGCGGGATAGGCCGGCCGGGCCGAGCCGGTTCGCGGCGGCATTGGCCAGCATGGTGGCGGTCAGGTTGCGCCGGAGGCGGTGGCCCTCGATGAGGTCGGGGAAGCGCTCCTGCAGCGGATGTGGGAAGTAGCTGCGGAGCAGCGGCAGGAAGGCCGGGTCGTCCGGCAGCGCGCTCTCCTCCACCGCATCGGTCAGCCAGAGCTTCGCGACCGGCAGCAGCGCCGCGATCTCCGGCCGCGTCAGCGCATCGCCCTGGCCGATCCGCTCGGCCATGCGCGCGGCCGAGGGAAGGCCCAGCACGGCGCGGTCCAGCAGCCCTTCCGATTCCAGCCGCGACATCAGCGAGGCCTGGGCGGGCAGCGCCTCCGGCCCCGAAGCCTGCTCGAGCGAAAGCGCGCCGAACTGCGCGGCATTGTCGGACAGCACGAGGGCGGCGACCTCGTCGGTCATGGATTCCAGCAGGTCGTCGCGCTGGCGCCGCGTCATCCGCCCGCTGCGCTCCGCCTCGGCCAGCAGGATCTTGATGTTCACCTCATGGTCCGAGGTGCTGACGCCGGCGGAATTGTCGAGCGCGTCGGTGTCGAGCGCGACCCCCACGCGCGCGGCCTCGATGCGCCCGGCCTGGGTGATGGCGAGATTTGCGCCCTCCCCCACCACGCGCGCACGGATCTCGTGGCCGTCGATGCGGAGCGCGTCATTGGCGCGGTCGCCGGCCTCCGCCTGGGATTCGGTCGCGGCCTTCACATAGGTGCCGATGCCGCCGAAATAGAGCAGGTCCACCTGCGCCTTCAGGATGGCGCGCATGACGGCCGCCGGCTCCGCGCGCTCCTGCTCGATGCCGAGCAGCGCGCGCGCCTGGGGCGAGAGCGGGATGAACTTGGCGTTGCGCGGGAAGACGCCGCCGCCCTCGCTCACCAGCCGCACGTCGTAATCCGCCCAGGAGGAGCGGGGCAGGCGGAACAGCCGCTCGCGTTCGTCAAAGGAGGTCTCCGGGTTCGGATCGGGGTCGATGAAGATGTGGCGGTGGTCGAAGGCCGCCACCAGCCGCGTCTGGCGCGAGATCAGCAGGCCGTTGCCGAACACGTCGCCCGACATGTCGCCCACGCCGACGCAGGTGAAGGGATCGCGCTGGATGTCGCGGCCCTGTTCGGCGAAATGCCGCGCGATCATCACCCAGGCGCCCTTGGCGGTGATGCCCATGGCCTTGTGGTCATAGCCGGCCGAGCCGCCGGACGCGAAGGCGTCGCCCAGCCAGAAGCCGTATTCGAGAGAAAGCCCGTTCGCGATGTCGGAGAAGGTGGCCGTGCCCTTGTCCGCCGCCGCGACGATATAGGGATCGTCCCCGTCCCGCCGCACCACATGGGCGGGCGGCACCACCGCGCCATCCGCGCCGTAATTGTCGGTCACGTCCAGCATCGCGCGGATCAGCGTGCTGTAGGCGGCGATGCCGGCCGCCATGAAGGCCTCGCGGTCCGAGGCGGGCGGCACGTTGCCCTTCAGGATGAAGCCGCCCTTCGCGCCCGTCGGCACGATGATGACGTTCTTCAGCCGCTGGGCCTTCATCAGCCCCAGGATCTCCGTGCGGAAGTCCTCGCGCCGGTCGGACCAGCGGATGCCGCCGCGCGCCACGGGGCCGGCGCGCAGGTGGCAGCCCTCCATATGCATGGCGGAGACGAAGATCTCCCGCCACGGGCGCGGATCGGGCATCTCGCCCGCCCGCGCGCTCTCGATCTTCAGCGAGAGATAGTCCTTGCCCTGGAAGTAGTTGGTGCGCAGCAGGGCATCGAGCGCGGTGCGCAGCCGCGACAGGATGCGGTCCGTGTCCGGATCCGCGACGCCTTCGATCAGGGCGGACCATTCCGCGAGGGCGCGCGCCTCGGCGGCCTCGCGGTCCGTCGCCGCCGGATCGAAGCGCGCGTTGAACAGCGCGACGAGGAGGCGCGCGGCCTCCGGATTCGCGGCGAGGGCGGCCTCCACCGCGGGCTGCGGGAAGGCGAAGCCCACCTGCTTGCACCAGCGGAACAGGGCGCGCAGCAACCAGGCCTCCCGCCAGGTGATCCCGGCGCGGAGCACCAGACGGTTGAACCCGTCCGCCTCGGCCCGCCCGCCCAGCAGGGCGGAGAGCGCGTCCAGCAGCTCGTCGAACCGGTCCTCCGGCGCCTCCACGCCGGATTCCACGCCGTAAACGTGCAGCGCCACCGGCTCCGCGCCCGCGGGGGAGAGCGTCCAGGGCTGCTCCTCGATCGCCCGCAGGTCCAGGCTCTCGAAAAGGGGCAGCATGTCGGCCAGGGCGAGCTTCGCGCCCGGGCTGGCCAGGCGCAGCACGAGCTGGCGCGGCCCCGCCCCGGGGGCGCGGGTGATCGCGGCCACGGGGCCGCCCGTTGCCAGCGCGGCCTCGGCCAGGCGCAGGTCGGCCACGCCCTGGGCCGGGCTGGAGACCTCCGGATAGGCGGCGGGGAAGGCCGCCGACCAGCGGGCGGAAAGCCGCGCTCCCTCGGCCTCGCCGGCTTCCTCGGCCAGCGCATCCGCCAGCGCCTCCGGGAAGCCGCGCGCGGCGCGGATGATGGCCTTCTCCAGCGCCGCGACATCCACCTCCGGCGTGTTTTCCGGCCGCGTGCCGATGACGTAGTGCACCCGGGCGAGCGGCGTGTCGCCCAGCGCGATGTAGAAGGCGGAGAGGCGGCCGTTGAAGGCGGCGGCCAGCAGGCGCCCTACCGTCTCCCGCAGCCGGGTGTCGAAGCTTTCGCGCGGCAGCCAGGCGATGGCCGAGACGAAGCGCCCGAAGGGGTCGCGCCGCAGGGCCAGCGCGGGGCGCGGGCGGATGGCCAGGTCCACCGCCACCCGCGCCCCGGCGAGGATATCGGCCTCCTCCGCCTGGAACAGCTCGTCCCGGGGCCAGGTGTCCAGCACGGATTGGAAGCTGCGGGCGTCATGGCTGTCCGGCGCGGCGCCGGAGGCGGCCAGGATGCGCCGCACCTTGGGCGCCAGCCAGGGGATGGAGCGCGGGTTGCGGTTATAGGCCGTGGCGGCGAAGAGGCCCATGAACAGGCGTACGCCCGTGACACGCCCATCGGGGGCGGAGATGCGGGTGGCGATCACATCGGCATGGCTGGGCCGGTGGACGCGCACGCGCAGGTTGCCCTTGGCGACCGCCAGGGCCGTGGGCGTGGCGAGGGAGGCGCGCACCGCCTCCGGCACGGCCGAGAGGTCCCGCAGCGCGTCGAACACCGCCACCTCAGGGTCCCGCAGCAGGCCCAGCCCGTCCTCGGCGGTCATCGGCCCGTCCTCGGGCAGGCGCAGCAGGCGGTGGCCGAGCAGGACGAAATTGTCGTCCGCCAGCCAGCGCAGGAAGGCGGTCGCCTCCTCGCCATCGGCGGCGCCCGCCATCTCCAGCTCGGCATCGGCCAGGCGGGCCAGCATGGCGCCGAAATCGGTGACGGCGAGGCGCACCTCGGCCATGGCGCGGGCCAGCGCGGCCTCCACGCCAGGCCAGTCGGCCGCGGGCGGGGCCCCCGCGCCCAGGCGGCGGACGGCGCCGGGCGCGATCTCGATCCGCATCATGCTCTCATTGGGCCCGCCGGGCCGGGCGGGGCCGATGGCGGTCAGCCGCCCCTCCGCATCCCGCGCCACGCCCAGGATGGGGTGCAGCAGGCGCCGCACGCCCCGGCCCGAGAGGGTCAGGGCCGCCAGCGCGCTGTCCACCAGGAAGGGCATGTCGTCGGTGACGATCTCGGCCACCGCGCCGGCCCCGCGGCCATCCGCGCGTGGCAGCGCCAGGCGCAGCTTCGATTCGCCCTTGCGGCGCTGCCCGGCCAGGGCATGGAGCGAGGCGGCCTCCTCGGCCAGGATCTCGGGCGCCATCTCGGCCAGTTCGGCCAGCGGAACGGCGGCGCCGAGGGCCCGGAGAAGCGAGCGCGCCGTGTCCGGAAGGCCCGGTACCAGCCGTGCCAGCGCCGCCTCTGCCTCCGCCAGGAGGACCTCCCGCATGCCGTCGCCGGCCGGGCCGGGGCCGGGGGCCGGGGTGGGGATCGGCAACAGGTCGTCTGGCATTCCATTCTCCTCCGCCGCCAGAGGATCGGGATGGCGGGCCGGGGGTGCAAGCGCGGGCGGGTGACGTTGTGGCCGAATGGCCGCTCTTTCGCTTCCGGGCCCGTTCCGCCCCCGGCCGATCCGGCCTAGTTTGCGGGCGCCATGGCCTTCACCCTCGCCGACCTGCTCGCCCCGATGGAGCCCGCGCGGTTCCTGGCCGAGTTCCACGACAAGCAACCCCTTCATATCAAGGGCGGGGCGGCGAAATTCGCCCATGTGCTGTCCTGGGCGGGAATCGACCGGCTGCTGAACCAGACGCATATCTGGTCCAGCCAGTCCCTGAAGCTGCAGATGGACACGCAGCCGGTCCCGCCCGAGGCCTATTGCATCCGGGCCACGGGGCGCGACAACACGCCGGTGATGCAGCCGGAGGCCGGGCGCCTGCGTGAATGGGTGGCCAAGGGCGCCTCGGTGGTGCTGAACGACGTGGACAGCCTGACCCCCGGGCTGACGAGCGTGAGCGAGGCGCTGGAGAATGCCGGCTTCGGCCGCGCCCAGGCGAATGTCTACATCTCCTTCCAGGCCCATAAGGCCTTCCCGACCCATTTCGACACCCATGATGTCTGGGCCGTGCAGGTGGAGGGCGAGAAGACCTGGAACATCTGGTCCGGCCGGGCCGACTACCCGATTCCCCACCCCGCCTTCCGCAGCCTGGGCCAGGCACACCATGAACGCGCCCGGGGCACGCTGCGGGAGAAGGTGCTGCTGAAGGCGGGCGACCTGCTCTACCTGCCGCGCGGCTGGTACCATGATGCCCTGGCCGAGGGCCCGGCCTCCGTCCATGTCGCCTATGGCGTCCATGCCCCGATCGGGCTGGACCTGGCCAATATGCTGGCCGAGCGGGCGCTGCAGGATTCCATGTTCCGGCAGCCCCTGCCGCGGCAGGACGGCACGCCGGCCGCGCAATTCGCCCTGACCAGCCGCGCCGCGCAGCTCGGACAGCGCCTGGCGGAGCTGGCGCGGGACCCGCAGGTGCTGCAGGTGCTGGCCCGCCATGTCGCCGATGCCCGCTACCACCGTGGCGGGGTGAACCTCCTCGCCGCCCGCGGCCTGGCACCCGAGGCGCCGGCCGAGGATGCACCCGCCGAGGGTGCGCCGGGCTTCCGGGTGATCGCCCCGGGGGCGAAGCCGGTCCGCCGCGGCACGGAATGGGTGCTCAAGACCCCCGGCGCGACCCTTCCCCTCACCGCGCCCGAGGCGGAGGCCGCCAACTGGCTCCTCGCCCGGCGAGAGGTGGATGCGGCCAGCCTCCAGGCCGCCCATCCCGCGGTCGACGCGCCGTCCCTCCTTCAACGCCTCACCGAAGCCGGAGCCCTGGCCAGCCTATGAGCCCCCTGCGCGCCGCCGCGCTTCTTCTGGCCTTCTCCACCGGCACCGCCCTTGCCCAGGCGCCGGGGCGCCCCGCCCCACCCTTCAACTGCGTCGGCGCGGAGGAGCTGGAGGACGATGTCTTCGCCATTCCCTTCACCGCCGGGCGGGACCGGCTGACCGACGCCGCCCGCTCCAACCTCGATGCCGCCATCGCCCTGCTGAAGCGCGAGCCGGACCGCAACGCCTGCATTCTCGGCCATGCGCAGCGCGAGGGCGGGCAGCAGACGAGCGTGCAGCTCGCCGCCCGGCGTGCCCGGGCCGTGCGCGAGGCGCTGCGGGCGGCCGGGCTGCCGGAAGCCCGGCTTCGCTCGGAGGCACGCGTCGCCGGGTTCAGCCGGACCACCAACAACACCGTGGCCCGCAGCGTCTCGATCGTGGTGATGCCCGTCGCGGCACCGCGGCCCGAGCCCGTGCCCCCGGCGCGCCAGACCACGCCGCCGCCTGCGCCGCCGCCCCCCGCCGAGGCGCCGCCGCGTGAAACCACGCGCCCGCCGGCCGCCCCGCCCGCCGATGCCCCGGCGCGGGAAACCGCTCCACCTCCGGCACGGCCCCCCGCCGAAGCGCCGCCGCGCGAGACCACCCGCCCACCGGCGGCTCCGCCCGCTGAGGCCCCGGCGCGGGAGACCGCTCCGCCCCCGGCAAGCCCCCCCGCGGAGGCGCCGCCGCGCGAGACCACGCGCCCGCCGGCTGCTCCGCCCGCCGAGGCCCCGGCGCGGGAAACCACCCCGCCGCCCGCGCCGCCACCGGCCGAGGCTCCCCCACGCGAGACGACCCGCGCGCCGGGCGAGCCGCCCGCGCGTGAGGCACCGGCGGAGGCGCCGCCGGCCCGCCGGGCGGAGTAGCGCCGGCAGCCCAGAGGGAGTGGCCTAGAGGCCGGCGAGAAGGGCGCGGTTCACCGCCTCGGCGGCCTCGAAGGCGACCCAATGGCCGGCGCCGGGGATCACCAGCGGCTCGGTGCCGCGGGCCCGGAAGAGGGCGATCCGTTCCGCCATATGCGGCACGACGATCGCGTCGTGCTCGCCATAGATCACCGAAAGCGGTGCCCGCACTTCCTCCAGCGCCTCCCGCAGGGCGCTGGGATTGGTCACGTTGCGGCTGCGGTAGCGGGCGTGGTCGCTGTTCCAGGCCTGGATCTCAAGGGCCTCGGCGTCGATCCGGGTGGGGTCCGCGATCATCAGCCGCCGCAGGTTCTCGCGATGCGCCGCCACCCGTTCCTCCCCCTGCCGGTCGCGCACGGAGACGAGGGGAACGGGCTCACGCGGCAGGCCCAGGGAGCCGGCGCCGAGAAGGGTGAGGCTTCGCACCACCGCCCCATGCCGCGCGGCCATATGGCCGGCGATGGTGGCGCCGAAGGAGAAGCCCACCAGGTCGAAGCGGGTGCCGGCGCCGAGATGCGCCGTGATCCCAGCCATGACGAGCTCCGCCAGGCCCCAGAGATCGGTGCCCGGCGGCGGCAGGTCGGATTCGCCCAGGCCGGGCAGGTCCGGCAGCAGGAGGCGGTGGCGGGCGGCCAGCGGCTCGATGTTGCGGGCCCAGTGGCGCCAGGAGCCCGCCCCGCCATGCAGCAGGACCAAGGGCGGGCCCGAACCCCATTCGCGCCAGACCAGCCGTCCCGCGCCATTCGGGCTTTCCCGGCGGAGCGAGGTGGCGGTGAGGCGGTCCAGCCGGTTTTCGGCAGCGGTGGTCTGCATGGGCCGTTTCTGCGCGAAAATCCGGGCGGGGGAAACACCAGGAGATTTTTCACTATTCATTGTGGTATTTAATGAGGAATTAAACTTGACTACATTGTGGTTACGGTAATTCACTTCCGTGGAGCGGCCTTGCGTTGGGGCCGGAACCCGGAGACGAGCCGCCGTGACGCATCCCACCCGCCGTGGCCTCCTCGCGGCACTGCCCCTCCTCGCGGCGCCCCGCATCCTGCGGGCACAGGGTCAGGGCCGCGCCTTGCGGGCGGTGGTTCCCTTTCCGCCGGGCGGCGGGGTGGATGTCTTCGCCCGCCCCTTCGCCCAGGCCCTCTCGGCCGCCTTGGGGCAGCCCGTGGTGGTCGAGAATCTCGGCGGCGCCTCCTCGCGCCTCGGCAATGGCGCGGTGGCGCGGGCAGCCGGGGATGGTGGTACGCTGCTGATCACCAACGACACGCTGGCCGCGGTGGAGGCCCTGCCCCTGCCCGGCAGCTCGCCGGTGCTGCCGCAGCTCGCCCCGGTGTTGCTGGGGGCGGGCTCGCCGCATGTCATCGTGACCCATCCGCGTTCCGGCATCCGCAGCATCGCGGAATATGCCGAGCGGGTCCGCAGCCCATCGCGGCGGCCGAACATCGCGCTGCCTGGCATCGGCACCGCGCATCATTTCGCCAGCGCCCTTTTCGACCAGGCGGTGGGCGGGCGGGCGGAGCCGGTGCCCTATCGCGGCGGCGGGCCCGCCATCGCGGACCTCCTGGCGGGAACGGTGGATGTCTCCCTCGTCACCCTGGGCATGGTGGTCCCGCATATCCGGGAAGGCCGGCTGGTGGGGCTGGCCGTGACCTCCCCCGGCCGCGCGGCCGCCGTGCCGGAGGTGCCGAGCGTGGCCGAGACGGTGGCGCCCGGCTTCGACGTGACGACCTGGATGGGGGTGCTGGCCCCGGCCGCCACCCCGCCCGAGACCGTGGCGCGGCTGCACGCCGCCGGCCGCCAGGCGCTGGAGGATGAGACGCTGCGCGAAAGGCTGGCCGCGCTCGGCTTCGATCCGTCCGGCGGAACGCCCGAGGCCTTCGGGGCGCTGCTGCGGGAGACGGTGGCGCGTTTCACCGCCGTGGCGCCTCTGGCGGGGATCCGGCCCGAAGAAGCATGAACCCGCCGACGTGATCCCGGCGGAGATGCACCGGGCGCGGCGGCCGCGCTAGGCTGATGGCCGACCCGCCCATCCCCTTCCGAGAGGAGCGACGATCATGACGGGCACCCTTCCACGCCGCGCGCTGCTCGGCGCCACGCTCGCCGTGCCCGCCCTGTCTGCCCTGTCCGGGCGCGCGGGGGCGCAGTCCGCGCCGGCGCTGCTCAACGTGTCCTATGACCCGACGCGGGAGCTGTACCGGGCCTTCAACACCGCCTTCGCCGCACGCTGGGCCTCGGAGAACGGCGGGCAGCGCGTGCGGGTGAACACCTCCCATGGCGGGTCGGGCGCGCAGGCGCGGACGGTGATCGACGGGCAGCAGGCCGATGTGGTGACGCTGGCCCTCGCCTATGACGTGGATGCCATCGCCGAGCGCGGGCTGATCGCGCGCGACTGGATCACCCGCCTGCCCCATAACAGCGCCCCCTATACGAGCACGATCGTTTTCCTCGTGCGCAAGGGGAACCCGAAGGGGCTGCGCGACTGGGGCGACCTGGGGAGGGATGGGGTGAGCATCGTGACCCCCAACCCCAAGACCTCCGGCGGGGCACGCTGGAACTACCTGGCCGCCTGGGCCTGGGCGCGCCGCCAGCCCGGCGGCTCGGATGCCACGGCGGAGGAGTTCCTGGGCCGGCTGCTGCGGAACGTGGCCGTGTTGGACACGGGCGCGCGGGGCTCCACCACCAGCTTCGTGCAGCGCGGCCAGGGCGACGTGCTGCTGGCCTGGGAGAACGAGGCCTATCTCGCCATGAAGGAGTTCGGCGAGGGGCAGTTCGACATCCTCGCGCCCTCCATCTCCATCCTCGCCGAGCCCTCGGTGGCGGTGGTGGACCGCAATGTGGAGCGGCGCGGCACGCGGGCGGTGGCGGAGGCCTATCTGCGCCACCTGTACAGCCGCGAGGGGCAGGAGATCGCCGCGCGCAACTTCTACCGCCCGCGCGAGGCCGCGGCGCTGTCCGCCGCCACGGTACGCTTCCCCGAGCTGAACCTCGTCACCATCGATGCGGAGTTCGGCGGCTGGGCCAGTGCGCAGCGCACGCATTTCGCGGATGGCGGCAGCTTCGACCGCATCTACAGGCCGACGCGTTGAGCCTCAGCCTCCTCCGCCGGGATCCGCTGCCGGGCTTCGGGCTTTCGCTGGGCGTGACGCTCGCCTGGCTGTCGATGATCGTGCTCGTTCCCCTCTCGGCCCTGGCGCTGCGGCCCTGGGAGCTGGGGCTTTCCGGCATGCTCGGCGTGCTGTCGGATGCACGGGTGCTGGCGGCGCTGCGGCTCTCCTTCGGCACGGCGCTGGTGGCGGCGCTGGCCAACCTGCCGCTGGGCCTGCTGGTGGCCTGGGTGCTGGTGCGGCTGCGCTTCCCCGGGCGGCGCGTGCTGGATGCGATGGTGGACCTGCCCTTCGCCCTGCCCACCGCCGTGGCGGGGCTGGCGCTCACCGCGCTCTTCGCCCCCAATGGCTGGCTGGGCGCGCCGCTGAAGGCGCTGGGCATCACCGTGGCCTATACCCCGCTCGGCGTTTTCGTCGCGATGATGTTCGTGGGGCTGCCCTTCGCCGTGCGCACGGTGGAGCCCGTGCTGCGGGACCTGGGCACGGAGGCGGAGGAGGCGGCGGCGACGCTGGGCGCCAGCCGCCCGCAGGCGCTGCTGCGGGTGGTCCTGCCGGCGCTGGCGCCGGCCCTGCTGACGGGCTTCGGCCTCGCCTTCGCGCGGGCGGTGGGGGAGTATGGCAGCGTGATCTTCATCGCCGGCAACCGCCCCCTGGTCAGCGAGATCGCGCCGCTGGTGATCGTGCAGCGGCTGGAGGCCTTCGACTATGCGGGGGCCGCCGCGGTGGGGCTGACGATGCTGGCCATCTCCTTCCTCGTGCTGCTGCTGCTCGGGCTGCTCCAGGCGCGGCTGCGGCCGGGGGGCCGCGCGTGATCCCCGGCCCCGCCGCGCGCGACCCCGCCCTGGCGCGCTGGGGCGCGGCCATCCTCGCGCTCCTGCTGCTCACCGTCTTCCTCGCCCTGCCGCTCGCCGCGGTGTTCACCGAGGCGCTGCGGCGGGGATGGGGCACCGTGCTGGATGCCTATTCCGACCCCGACGCCATGGCCGCGATCCAGCTCACCCTGCTCGTCGCCGCCATCGCCGTGCCGGTGAACACGCTGGGCGGAATCGCGGCGGCCTGGTGCGTGGCGAAATACGAGTTCCCGGGGAAGCGCCTTCTCGTGGCGCTGATCGAGCTGCCCTTCTCCGTCTCGCCGGTGATCTCGGGCATGGTCTTCGTGCTCCTCTTCGGCGCGCAGGGCTGGTTCGGCCCCTGGCTGCAATCGCGGAACATCCAGATCGTCTTCGCGCTGCCGGGGCTGGTGCTGGCCACCGTCTTCGTCACCTTCCCCTTCGTCGCACGCACGCTGATCCCGCTGATGCAGGAACAGGGGCGCGCCGAGGAGGAGGCGGCGGCGACGCTGGGGGCGAGCGGCTGGCAGACCTTCCGGCTGGTGACGCTGCCCAACATCAAATGGGCGCTGCTCTCCGGCGTCCTGCTCTGCAATGCGCGGGCGATGGGGGAGTTTGGCGCGGTCTCGGTCGTCTCGGGCCATATCCGGGGCGAGACCAACACCATGCCGCTGCATGTCGAGATCCTGTACAACGAGTACCAGTTCGCGGCGGCCTTCGCGGTGGCGGCGCTGCTCGCCCTGCTGGCGCTGGTGACGCTGGGGGCGAAGACGCTGCTGGAACGCCTCTCCGGGCGGCGGGGGGAGATGGTTTGATCGTCATTTTCCCCGCGCGCGCGCCTCGGCGATGATGGGCGCATGAATCATCGCATGAGCGGCACCGGCGTCGAGGTTTCAGGGGTGGCGCGGCGCTTCGGGCCCGGGGCGGCGGCGCTGGATGGCGTGAGCCTTTCCGTGAAGCCGGGCGAGTTCGTGGCGCTGCTCGGCCCCTCGGGCTCGGGCAAGACCACCTTGCTGCGCATCCTGGGCGGGCTGGACCATGCCGATGCCGGCACGGTCGCGATCGGCGGGCGGGACGTGGCCGGGGTGCCGGCGCGGGAGCGCGGCATCGGCTTCGTGTTCCAGAACTACGCGCTGTTCCGCCATATGGATGTCTTCTCCAACGTCGCCTTCGGGCTACGGGTGCGCAAGGCCGGCCGGCCGCCGGCGGAGGAGATCGCCGCGCGGGTTCGCCGGCTTCTCGCCCTCGTGCAGATCCCGGAGATGGAGCGGCGCTTCCCCGACCAGCTCTCGGGCGGGCAGCGGCAGCGCGTGGCGCTGGCCCGCGCGCTGGCGATCGAGCCCTCGCTGCTGCTGCTGGACGAGCCCTTCGGCGCGCTGGACGCGCAGGTGCGGAAGGAGCTGCGCCTCTGGCTGCGCGGGCTGCAGGAGGAGGTGGGGATCACCACCATCCTCGTGACGCATGACCAGGACGAGGCGATGGAGGTGGCGGACCGGGTGGCGGTGATGCGCGCCGGCCGGATCGCCCAGTTCGACACGCCGGAAGCCCTGCTGGACCGCCCCGCCGATGCCTTCGTGGCGGGGTTCCTGGGCGAGGCGAACCGGGTGGCCTGCACCGTGCGCGGCGGGGTGGCGCATTTCGCCGGGGAGGTGCTGCCGCCGCTGCCCGTGCAGGTGCCGGGCGGGGTGCCGGAGGGGGCCGCGCTGGCCTTCATCCGCCCGCATGAGCTCTTCGCGCGGGAAGCGCCGGATGGCGGCTATGTCGTGCGCGCCGTGCGCCCGGCGGGGCCGGGAACGCGGCTGGTGGTCTCCGGGCCGGCGGGGTCCTTCGATGCCGTGCCGGCGCCGGATGCGCCCCCGCCCCGGCGCGGAGAGCGTTGCGCACTGGAGGCGCAAGGGGCCAGGCTCTTTCCCGCCTGACCGCCGAGCCGGCGGAGTCGGCACGCATCCTGCAAGTTCCGGCGCCCACGGCGTTGCCCGGCGGATCCCCGCCGTGCCGCCGCGCAAGGAGCCCTGCCATGGCGCTGCGCCGCCCCTTCCTCACCCTTGGTGCCGCCGTGGCGCTGGCCGCCCTGGGCGCCGCGCCCGGCCGGGCTCAGACCACGCCGCCGACGACGCTGCGGATCGCCCTTTCCCTGCCGGCCTCCACGCTGGACCCCGTGCAATCCACCGCCGCCACGGTCCGGAACCACGGCTTCTTCGTCTATGACCAGCTCTTCGGCCTGGACAGCAAGGGCGTGCCCCGGCCGCAGATGGTGCAGTCCTGGACCGCCTCGGACGACAAGATGACCTGGCGCTTCACGCTGCGCGACGGCCTGGCCTTCCATGACGGCCAGCCCGTGCGCGCGGCGGATGCGGTTGCCTCCATCCGCCGCTGGGCGCAGCGCGACGTGGTGGGCCGCGCCCTGGCCGCCGCCACCGGCGCCATGGAGGTGGTGGACGACAAGACCTTCGAGATCCGCCTCTCCCAGCCCTTCGGCCTGGTGCTGGAGGCCCTGGCGCGGCCGACGGGCAGCGCGCTGTTCATCATGCCCGAGCGGATCGCGCAGACCCCGCCCAGCGTGGCCATCACCGAGGCCATCGGCTCGGGCCCCTTCATCTTCCAGGCCAGCGAATGGCGGGCGGGCGACCGCGCCGTCTATCTGCGAAACCCGAACTACCGGCCGCGGGACGAGGCGCCGGATGGGCTGGCGGGCAGCAAGGCCGTGTATGTGGACCGGGTGGAATGGCTGACCATGCCGGATGCGACCGTGGGGGTGAACGCGCTCGGTAACGGGGAGATCGACTTCCTGGAGCAGCCGCCGCCGGACCTGATCCCGACGCTGGAGCGCAACCGCCGCATCCGCGTGGCCCCGGTGAACCCGATCGGCAGCATGGCCTGGCTGCGGATCAACCACACCCAGCCGCCCTTCAACGACCCGCGCGCGCGGCAGGCGCTGCTCTATCTGGTGAACCAGAAGGACGTGCTGGAGGGCATGGGCATCCGCGCCGAGGAGCAGGTGCCCTATTGCCCCGCCTATTTCATGTGCGGCACGCCGCTGGAGACCGCGGCCGGCGCGCGGGGGCTGCGCGAGCCGGATGTGGCGCGTGCGCGGGAGCTGCTGCGCGAGGCGGGCTATGACGGGCGCCCGATCGTCTTCCTCAACGCCACCGACAACGGGCTGAACAACGCCTCCACCCTCGTGATGGCGGAATCCTTTAAGCGCGCGGGCCTGAACATGGATGTGCAGGCGATGGATTGGGGCACGCTCACCGCCCGCCGCAACCGGCGGGAGCCGACGGCCCAGGGCGGGTGGAACCTCTTCATCACCATCGCCAATGCCTTCGACGCGGCGGATCCGCTGTCCAACCTGTATCTCGCCAGCAGCTGCGACGCCGCCCCGGCGGGCTGGCCCTGCGACGAGGAGCTGGAGCGCCTGCGCAAGGCCTGGGCCGGGGAGAGCGACCCGGAGAAGCGGCGCGCGCTGCTGGAGCAGGTGCATGCGCGGGCCTATGAGGTGCTGCCCTACATCAATGGCGGGCAGTTCCGCGCCAATGCGGCGTGGCGCACCAACATCACCGGCATCCGCCCGACGACCGTTCCGGTCTTCTGGGGCGTGAGGAAGGAATAGGACGCGCCCGGGGAAGGCATGGCCTTCCCCGCCGGCGGCTCAGCCTTCGATGGCGGCACTATTTGGGGTGGGCCGGCCCTACCGCCCCGCCAGCACCTTCGCGGTCGCGCCGGACAGGGCGCCGATCCGCACCTCTCCGGCTGCCACGCGGCGGGCGGTCCCCAGGCCCTTCGCCTGGGATTCGACCGCGCGCCGGGCCTCCGCCTCGGCCTCGCCGGGCGGCAGGACGAGGACGCCGCTGTTGTCGCAGATCACCGCATCGCCCGGCATCACCACCACGCCGCCGATGCTGACCGGCACGTTCATCTGCCCGCCCATGTCCAGCATCTGGGTGGTGACGGGAGCCAGGCCGCGGCACCAGACGGGGAAACCGGCTTCCTCGATCTCCTCCAGGTCGGTGCAGGGGCCGTCCACCACGGCCGCCACGGCGCCCGCGGCCTTGGCCGCGACGGCGAGCCCGCCGCCCAGGCAGGCATGGCGGTCGTCGCCCAGCCGGTCGATCACCAGCACGTCGCCGGGGCGCAGCTGGTCCAGCGCATGGGCGAGGATGGTGCCGTCATTGGCCGGCATCATGACGGTGAAGGCCGTGCCGGCCACGCGGCGGCGGGGCAGCAGCGGGGCGATGCGCCGGTCGGCGAAGCCCCAATGGCGCCAATGCCCGATGGTGGCCGTCTCGGCCTGCTCCAGCAGGGCGAGGAGGGCGGGGTCGAGCGGGGGCGGCAGGGGGCCGGTGACATAGCGGGGCATGGCGGGAGCTTCGCAAGAAGAGGGCCGGGCGTGGAGGGCCCCGCCGGAGGCTTCCCCCGGGCGCGTTTTGCTCTAATCCGCTGACCCATGCCCGCCCTCGACCACGCCCGGACCTGGCTCCGCGACCAAGCATGGCCGCTCTGGCTGGAGCATGGGGTGGATTGGTCGCGCCGGGGCTTCCACGAATGCCTGGAGCTGGACGGGTTGGGCTGCCCCGCCTCCTTCCGGCGCCTGAGGGTGGTCACGCGGCAGGTCTTCGTCTTCGCCGCGGCGCATGGGGCCGGGCTGCCCCGCGCCGGCGAGGCGGTGGAGCTGGGGGTGGAGTTCCTGCGCGAGCGCGCTCTCCAGCCGGATGGCGGCTACGCCCAGCGATTCGCCCTGGACGGGACGGTGATCGACGACAGCCGGGACCTGTACGACCACGCCTTCGTGCTGCTGGCGCTCGCCAGCGCCGCCCGGGTGCTGCCCTCGGAGCCCCTGCGGCGGGAGGCGCTCGGGCTGATGGCCTATCTCGACGCGACACTCCGGCACCCGCTGGGCGGATATCAGGAAGGCCGCCCGCCCGCCCTGCCCCGCCGCCAGAACCCCCATATGCACCTGCTGGAAGCCTGCCTCGCCGCCTGGGAGGCCTTCCGGGAGCCGCTTTTCCTCCGCCGCGCCGATGCGCTGGTGCGGCTGTTCCTCGAACGCCTCTTCGACTCCGTCACCGGCACCCTGCCGGAGGATTTCGACGACGCGCTGCAACCGCTGCGGGACGGCGGGCGGCATGCGGTGGAACCAGGCCACCATTGCGAATGGGTCTGGCTGCTGGATTGGCACCGCCGGCTCGGCGGCGCGGATAGCGGCGAGGCCGCCATGCCCGGTTTGCTGGCGTTCGTGGACCGCCACGGGGCCAACCCGGCCCTCGGCACATTGCGGGACGCCGTCTGGAGCGACGGGGCGGTGAAGGAGCCGGGCTCGCGCCTCTGGCCCCAGACCGAACGGCTGAAATCCGAGGCGCTGCGGGCCGATGCGACGCCGGGCGGGCTGGCCGGGGCGGCGGCGGCGCTCTGGCGCCATGTCGCCGGCGCACCGCCGGGCCTGTGGTTCGAACGGCTGTCCCCGGAAGGCCACCCCCTTCCCGGGCCGGCTCCGGCGAGCAGCCTCTATCACCTCACCGCGGGTATCCTGGTGGCGGGGCGGGGGGTCTGATGCTGGGGCTGTTGGTTTGTCCCGGGGAGAGGAAGAAGGAATTCTTCCTCTCCCCGGACCCCTCACCATCATCTTTTTCTAGGAGTTTGGAATCACTCGGCTGACGGTGCGCCTGAGGTCTGAGACCTCAGGCGACTGCAAGGGCAGGAAAATGCCCCTCAACCAGAGACCCCTTCAGTCCGGGGCATCCACGGCAGTCCGATGGGGTTCCAAGGGCCTCAGGCCCTTGGCGGGTGGAGGGCGGAGCCCTCCTCGCGGCGCCCCAGAGGACGGCGACCGCAAAAGGGGCTATGTGCCGGGTGAAGCTCTCCGGAGCCGGGCGCGTGGTGGTGGCCCGGCGCGGTCCGGTCCTGAGGGGCGTTGCATGATTGATTTCGGCGGCCGGCGCATCCTGTGCCTTGGCGACGTGATGCTCGACCGTTTCCATTACGGGCGGATCGACCGGATTTCCCCTGAGGCGCCGGTGCCCGTGGTGCGGATGGCGGACAGCCGCGCCATGCTGGGCGGCGCGGGGAACGTGGCGCGCAACATCGCCTCGCTGGGTGGCGAGGCGGTGCTGGTGGGCGTGGTCGGGCAGGACGCGGCGGGGCGGGAGCTGGCCGGGCTGATCGCCGGCACGCCGGGGCTGACCGATGCGACCGTCGCCTCGGCCACGCGCCCGACCATCGCGAAGACGCGCATCATCGCGGGCCACCAGCATGTCGTGCGGCTGGACGAGGAGGTGACGGGTCCGATCACGGATGCGGACGCCGTCGCCATCCGCGCCCGGGTGGAGGCGCTGCTGCCGGGCTGCCATGCGCTCGTGCTCTCGGATTATGCGAAGGGGCTGCTGCGGGCGGATGTGGTGCGGCACGCCATCGATGCCGCGCGGCGGCTCGGCCTGCCGGTGCTGGTGGACCCCAAGCGGAGCGATTTCGGCTTCTATGCCGGCGCCACCGTGCTGACGCCCAACCTGAAGGAGCTGCGCGCCGCCGCCCAGGGCCCCGCCGAGACGGAGGAGGAGCTGGCCGCCGCCGCCCGGGCGTTGCTGGGGCCGGCCGTGGCGGATGCCATCCTCGTCACGCGCTCGGAGAAGGGGATGCTGCTGGTGGAGGCCGATGGCGGCACCCACACGGTGCGCGCCCATGCGAAGGAGGTGTTCGACGTCTCCGGCGCGGGGGATACGGTGATCGCCGTCATGGCGCTGGCCGTCGCCGCCGGGTTTCCCCTGCCGCGCGCCATGCGGATCGCCAATGCGGCCGCCGGCGTGGTGGTGGGCAAGCTGGGCACGGCCACGCTGGACATGGGCGAGCTCGCGGCGGCGATGGATGCCGAGACGCCGGAGCCGGCCGATATCGCGGGCAAGATCGTCTCCTCGGCCGGGCAGGCGATCCCCATCCTTGATGCCTGGCGGCGGCGGGGGCTGGAGATCGGCTTCACGAATGGCTGCTTCGACATTCTCCATCGCGGCCATGTCACCATGCTCCAGGCCGCCCGCGCCGCCTGCGACCGGCTGGTGGTGGCGCTGAACACGGATGACAGCGTGCGGCGCCTGAAGGGCGCCGGCCGGCCGGTGAACGGGCTGGAGGACCGGCTGGCCGTGATCGCGGCGCTCCAATCCGTGGACCTCGTCCTCGCCTTCGGGGAGGACACGCCGCTGGAGCTGATCACGCGGCTGCAGCCGGACGTGCTGTTCAAGGGCGCGGATTACCGGCCGGAGGAGGTGGTGGGCGGCGATGTGGTGCAGGCGCGCGGCGGCCGCGTGGCGCTGATCGACCTGGTGCCGGGGCGCTCCACCACCGGGATCATCGCGCGCAGCCGGGCGGGGGCGGGCTGAAACACCGCCGGGCGGGTCGGCGTTAACCGCACTCAGCCCTGCTGGCGGAAGGCGACATGTCCCAGGACAAGACCGGCCAGACCGAAGGCCCCGATGAGGGGCAGCCCAAGCTCAACCCGGGCGACGACGCCCCGCCGGGCACCCCCGGGACGGGCGAGGATGTGTGCCCCAAATGCTCGGGCCGCGGGCGCCTGGGCGCGGAGGCCTGCCCGGAATGCGGGGGGAGCGGCGTGGTGATCAAGGGCCTGGCGGGGGGCTGAGCGCCCCCCAGGATCCTTCCCCGGGAAGCCGCCCCGGCCGGCTCAGTGCCGGAAGTGGCGCATCCCCGTCATCACCATGGCCAGCCCCGCCTCGTCGGCGGCCGCGATCACCTCGTTGTCCCGCATGGAGCCGCCGGGCTGGATGACGGCCGTGGCGCCAGCGGCCGCGGCGGCCTGGAGGCCATCCGCGAAGGGGAAGAAGGCGTCGGAGGCGACGACGGAGCCCTGGGCGAGCGGGGTGTCGAGGCCCGCGGCCTTGGCGGCCTCCGCGCTCTTCCAGGCGGCGATGCGGGCGCTGTCCACCCGGCTCATCTGCCCGGCGCCGATGCCCACCGTCGCGCCGCCCTTGGCATAGACGATGGCGTTCGACTTCACGTGCTTGCAGACGCGGAAGGCGAAGATGAGGTCCTGCATCTCCTGCGTCGTCGGCTGGCGCCTGGTCACCACCTTCAGGTCGGCCACCGCCACGCGCCCGGCGTCGCGGGACTGGGCGAGGAAGCCGCCGGCCACGCTGCGGAAGGTGGTGCCGGGGGCGCCCGGGTCGGGCAGGCCGCCGGTCAGCAGCAGGCGCAGGTTCTTCTTCTTCGCGAAGATGGCGCGGGCGGCCTCATCGGCATCCGGGGCGATCACCACCTCGGTGAAGATGGAGGTGATGCGCTCCGCGGCCTCGGCGGTCAGGGGGCGGTTGGCGGCGATGATGCCGCCGAAGGCGGAGACGGGGTCGCAGCGAAGGGCCGCGTCCCAGGCCGCGTTGAGGTCCGCCGCCGTGGCCACGCCGCAGGGATTGGCGTGCTTGACGATGACGATCGCCGGCTCCTCGAACTCCGCCACCGCCTCATAGGCCGCGTCGGTGTCGTTGAGGTTGTTGTAGGACAGCTCCTTGCCCTGCACCTGCTCGGCGGTGGCGATGCCGGGGCGGTGGGTGCCGTCCACGTAGAAGGCGGCCTGCTGGTGCGGGTTCTCGCCGTAGCGGAGGGTCTGCTTCAGCAGGCCGGGGATGGACAGGCGCCGCGGGAAGTCCTGCGCCAGCTCCCCCGCGAACCAGCGGGAGATGGCGGCGTCATAGGCCGCGGTGCGGGCATAGGCGGCGGCGGCGAGCTTCTTGCGGGTGGCGAGGCTGGTGCCGCCGGTCTCGGCGATCTCCTTCGCCACCTCCAGCAGCTGCTCCGGCTCGGTCAGCACGGCCACATGGGCGTGGTTCTTGGCGGCGCTGCGGATCATGGCCGGGCCGCCGATGTCGATGTTCTCGACGCAATCCTCGTAGCTCGCGCCGCGCGCGACCGTCGCCTCGAAGGGGTAGAGGTTCACGCAGACTAGGTCGATCGGGGCGATCCCGTGCTGCTCCACCTGGGCGACATGCTCCGGCAGGTCCCGCCGGAAGAGCAGGCCGCCATGCACGCCGGGGACCAGGGTCTTCACCCGCCCGTCCAGGATCTCGGGGAAGCCGGTGTGGTCCGACAGCTCCTTCACCGGGATGCCGGCATCCCGCAGGGCCTTGGCCGTGCCGCCGGTGGAGAGGATCTCCGCCCCCTGGGCGGCGAGGGTGCGGGCGAACTCCACCAGCCCGGTCTTGTCGGAGACCGAGAGGAGGGCGCGGCGGATCGGGAGGGTGGCCATGCGGCGGGCGATAGCGCGGGGCGGCCCGGGGTGGAAGGCGAAACGGGCGCGGGGCTGGTGTGAAGCGGCGTCGGGGCAGCGGGGGCGCCGAGTCGCGAAGGGGAACCTTGCGGGAACCGCCTTGTGGGTGGCGGCGGGCCGACCCACCAGGGATTGTGGCCGGCGCACCCGGAACAGCCGTCAGCGATTCGTTCGCGCGACTCGGGGGAGGCATCTGTTTTCCCGAGCTTCCCGATCGCGGCCGTTCGGCATGTGTTCGGGCCACGATTCGGGGCCGGGCGGAACAATCCGTTTCAGGGGGCCGATCCAACCGGCGCGCGGCGGGGGCGTTCCCTGGCTCAGCCCATCAGACGGAACCTCCATGCCCCCCGCCTCCCCCGTGCCTGACCGCCCGCTCCTCGCCGGGCGACGTGCCCTGGTCACGGGGGCTTCCTCCGGAATCGGCATGGCCGTGGCGCGGAACCTGGCGCGGGCCGGGGCCGCCGTGGCCGTGAACTACCGCTCCGGCCAGGAGGCGGCGGAGGCGCTGGTGGAGGAGATCCGCGACGCCGGCGGCCGGGCCGTGGCGCTGGGGGGCGATGTCTCCAGCGAGGAAGAGGTCGCCGCGCTGGTCCGGGGCACCGAGGAGGCCTTCGGCGGGATCGACCTCCTGGTAGCCAATTCCGGCATCCAGAAGGACGCGCCGATCGGGGAGATGTCGCTGCAGGACTGGCAGGCCGTGGTCTCGGTGAACCTCACGGGCCAGTTCCTGTGCTGCCGGGAGGCGATCCGTGCCTTCCGCAGCGGGCCGGAACGGCCGGGACGGGCACGCGGCGCCATCGTCTGCATGAGCTCCGTCCATGAGCTGATCCCCTGGGCGGGGCGGGTGAACTACGCGGCGACCAAGGGCGGCATCCGCATGATGATGCAGACCCTGGCCCAGGAGGTGGCGGCCGAGCGGATCCGGGTGAATGCGGTGGCCCCCGGCGCCATCCGCACGCCGATCAACGAGGAGGCCTGGGGCACGGAGGAGGCGCTGCGCAAGCTTCTGCGCCTGATCCCCTATGGCCGGATCGGAGAGCCGGAGGATGTGGCGCGGGCGGTGACCTGGCTGGCCTCCGACGAGGCCGACTACGTGACGGGCACGACGCTCTTCGTCGATGGGGGCATGTCGCTCTATCCTGAATTCGTCGGCAACGGCTGAGGCCGGCCCTCATGGGAGAGCCGATCGAGAACCACGGGATCGTGGGCGACATGCGCACGGCCGCGCTGGTGGGCCTGGACGGGGCGGTGGATTTCCTCTGCTGGCCGCGCTTCGACAGCCCGAGCGTCTTCGCCTCCCTCCTTGACGACGAGCGGGGCGGGCGGTTCGAACTGGCGCCGGCGCTGAACGGGGCGCGGCACCGGCAGCTCTACCTGCCCGATACCAACGTGCTGCTGACCCGCTTCCTCTCGCATGAGGGGGTGGCGGAGATTTCCGACTTCATGGCGGTGGGCCCCAGCCAGCGGCTGGTGCGGCGGGCGAAGGCGGTGCGCGATCCCATGCGCTTCCGCATGCGCTGCGCGCCGCGCTTCGACTATGCGCGGGCTTCCCATACCGCGCGGGCCGAGGGGCCGACCCTGGTTTTCGAGGGCGCGGATGGCACGGCGCTTCGGCTGCGTTCCACCGTGCCGATGCGGATCGAGGAGGGCGACGGCTTCGCCGAGTTCACGCTGAAGGCCGGCGAGGCTGCGGCCTTTGTGCTGGAGGACGCGGCCTGCAGCCCCGCCCTCCCGGCCGACCCGCAGGAGGTGGCGGAGTGCTTCAAGCAGACCTCCGATTCCTGGCGCCGCTGGACCGCGCGCTCGACCTATCGCGGGCGCTGGCGCGACATGGTGAACCGCTCCGCGCTGGTGCTGAAGCTGATGACCTCGGCCGAGCATGGCTCGATGGTCGCGGCGCCGACCTTCGGGCTGCCCGAGACGATCGGCGGCGTGCGGAACTGGGACTACCGCTACACCTGGATCCGGGATGCCGCCTTCACCGTCTATGCCTTCCTTCGCCTGGGCCACACGGCGGAGGCGATCGGCTTCATGCGCTGGCTCGCCGCCCGGGAGAAGGACGGCACGACCGACGGCAAGCTGGAGCTGATGTACGGGCTGGACGGCCACCGGGAGCTGACCGAGACGACGCTGCCGCATCTGCGCGGCTATCAGGGCTCCACCCCCGTGCGCATCGGCAATGGCGCGGCGGGGCAGCTTCAGCTCGATATCTACGGGGAGCTGATGGATGCGGCCTATCTCTCCGACAAGTATGGCGAGCAGATCTCCCATGAGGCGTGGGAGGGCATCACCCGCACGATGAACTGGCTGACCGAGAACTGGGAGCGGCCGGATGAGGGAATCTGGGAGGTGCGTGGCGGGCGCCGGCACTTCCTGCATTCGCGGCTGATGTGCTGGGTGGCGCTGGACCGCACGCTGCGCCTGGCGCGCAAGCGCTCCCTCCCCGGCCCGCTCGCCCGGTGGCTGGAGGCGCGCGACGCGATCTACCACGACATCCACACGAATTTCTGGGACCCGGCCCAGGGCGCCTTCGTGCAGAGCAAGGGCAGCACGGCGCTGGATGCCGCCTGCCTGCTGATGCCGCTGATGCGCTTCATCAGCCCGACCGACGCCCGCTGGCTTTCCACCTTGAAGGCGGTCGGGGAGCGGCTGGTGGATGACAGCCTCGTGCGCCGCTACGAGGACGAGAAGGTGGACGGGCTCGATGGCATCGAGGGGAGCTTCAACATGTGCTCCTTCTGGTATGTCGAATGCCTGGCCCGGGCGGGCGACGTGGCGAAGGCGCGCTTCCTCTTCGAGAAGATGCTCGGCTACGCCAACCATCTCGGCCTCTATGCCGAGGAGCTGGGGCCGGCGGGAGAGCATCTGGGGAACTTCCCCCAGGCCTTCACCCATCTCGCGCTCATCAGCGCCGCGCATTACCTGGACCGCGCCCTTTCGGCCCAGGAGGCGGCGCCGCGGGAGGCCATGGGCGCGGCGCCCTTCCCGGTGACGGGGCTCTGAGGCCGGGGGGGATACGCCTCCCCCCTCTTTCCCCTAGCATCCGCCCGCCATGACGATCCGCCGCTACCTCGACCAGCGCCTGAAGCTGCACCAGTTGCGGGCCGTGGAGGCGATCGTGGCGCAGCGGAGCCTTCTGCGGGCCTCCACCGTGCTCGGCATCAGCCAGCCCGCCCTGACCCGCACGGTGCAGGAGCTGGAGGAGATCACGGGGCAGCGCCTGTTCGACCGGCTGCCGCGCGGCGTACGCCCGACCGAGGCGGGGATGGTGCTCGCCCAGGCCGCGCGCCGGATCCTGGCGGAGCTGCGGCGGCTGGACGAGGCGCTGGACCGGATCTCGGATCCGGAGGGCGGCACGGTGGCCATCGGCACCCTGCCCGTGGCCGCCACCGGCGTGCTGCCCGGCGCGCTGACCCGGCTGACCGCCGAACACCCCGGCATCCTGGTGCGGCTGGAGCAGGGACGGACCGAGGAGCTGCTGCCCAAGCTGGCAGCCGGCGAGATCGACCTCATCGTGGGGCGCCTCTACGAACCCGCCATGCCCGACGGCTTTCCGCGCGAGCCGCTCTGGGAGGAGCCCATCTCCATCATCGCCCGCGCGGGCCACCCGGTCTTCGAAGGCGCCGAGGTGACGCTGGAGATGCTGCGCCGCTACGACCTGATCCTGCCGACCGTCAGCCAGCGGGTGGGGCAGGAGATCGAGAACCTGCTCGCACTGCTCTCGCTGGAACCGAGCAGCTCCATGCGCTCCAGCTCCTATGGCTTCATCCGCGAGATGCTGCTGGCCACGGACATGATCTCGGTGATGCCCCGGCTGATGATGGCCGGGGACATGCTGCGGGGCGTGCTGCGGGTGGTGCCGCTGCCCGTGCCCGCACCGCACCGGCCGGCCGGGCTGATCCTGCCGCGCGACCGCCCGCTGCCGCCCGCCGGCCAAGCCTTCCTCGCCTGCCTCCGGGCCCATGTCGCGGAGATCGGCCAGCGGGGCCTGGCCGCTATAACGGGCCGGCATAGTTGAGGCCGGGAAAACAATAGGACAGGGCCTGGATCAGGGGCCTAGGGGAATAGCCGAGGCCTCGCGGCACGGCGCGGGGCGGGAGGATACGCCCATGACCAAGAGGACCGGGCGGGCGCGGCGCGCCCCGGCATGGGCCTAGCCCGATGGCGCCGCAGGAGGAACCGGCCGTGCTGCGCGCGGCCATCGGCACCTATCCCCGCACGCGGGAGCTGAAGGAGGGCGGGGTCGCCTCGCCCTTGCTGCGCCTCGACTTCGCGAAGATCCCCGTCATCAGCCGCGCCTTCGCGCCGATGGTGCGGGAGCTGCGCTTCGACATCTCGGAAATGGCGATCGCGACCTTCCTGCAGGCACGCGCGATGGACCGCCCGCTGGTGCTGCTCCCCGTGGTGCTGGCGGCCCGCTTCCAGCAATCCGCGATGCTCTGCCGGCGGGACAGCGCGATCCGTTCGCCCGCCGACCTCTCGGGCAAGCGGATCGGCGTGCGCGCCTACAGCCAGACCACGGGCATGTGGCTGCGCGGCATCATCGCCGAGGAAGGCGGGCCCCGCCCGGCCGAGAGCCGCTGGGTCACCTTCGAGGATGCGCATGTTACCGGCATCGCCGATCCGCCCTTCGCGGAGCGCGCGGCGCCGGGGCAGGACATGATGGCCATGCTGCGCGCGGGCGAGCTGGATGCCGTGATCGTCGGCAACGACATGCCGGACGATCCGGGCCTGCGCACCGTCTTCCCCGACCCGGCCGCCGCGGCGGAGGCCTTCTGGCAGCGCCACCGGATGGTGCCGGTGAACCACATGTTGTGCGTGACACGCGAGCTGGCCGAGGGCCGCCCCGACCTGCTGCGGGAACTCCTGCGCATGGTCCGCGAGGCCGCCCGGGCCGTTCCGCCGGATGGCCGCGGCCCGCCCCCCGCCAGCCGCGCGGCGCTGCGCCCGGTGATCGAGCTCGCGCTTCGCTACATGGCCGAGCAGGACATGCTGCCGCGCCCCCTGACCCCCGACGAGGTCTGGGACGGGCTGCCGGACGGCGTGGAGGAGGGAGAGACGGCATGACCAGCTTCGCCATCATCGGCTTCGGCGAGGTGGGCGGGATCTTCGCCCGTGACCTGCGCGCGGGGGGCGCCACCGATATCCGGGCCTATGACGTGCTGCCCGCCGCATGCGAACGCGCCGCGGCCTTCGGCGCCGAGGTTCCGGCCAGCGCGGCCCAGGCGGCGACCGGGGCCGATGTCGTGTTCATCGCCGTCACGGCGGGATCCGCCCTGGCAGCGGCGGAATCGCTGGCGGGCGGCCTGGCCCATGCTCCCTTCGTGGTGGATGTGAACTCGATCTCCCCCGCCGCGAAGCAGGCGAATGCGCGTGTCGTGGCGGCGGCGGGCGGGCGCTACGTCGAGGCCGCGGTGATGAGCAGCGTGCCGCCCAAGGGGCTGCGCTCCCCCATGCTGCTCGGCGGGGCGGATGCGCCGGGTTTCATCGCGCGGATGGCGCCTTTCGGGATGGATATGACGGTCTTCTCGCCCGAGATCGGCAAGGCTTCCTCGGTGAAGATGTGCCGCAGCGTGATGGTGAAGGGGCTGGAGGCGCTGACCACCGAATGCATGCTCGCCGCCCGCCATTACGGCGTGGAGAAGGAGGTGCTGCGCTCCCTCGCCGATACGCTGCCGCATGAGGATTGGCGCGGCCTGGCCCGCTACGTGATCAGCCGCGCGCTGATCCATGGCCGGCGCCGCGCGGAGGAGATGCGCGAGGTGTCCCGCACCGTGGACGAGGCCGGGGTCGAGCCGCTGCTCAGCCGCGCCATCGCCGAGCGCCAGGACTGGGCGGCCGCGCGCGGGCGGGAGATGGGCCAGGCGCAGCTCGCGACCACCGATCTGGACGTGCTGCTGGACGCGCTGGCCGCGACGATCCAGCCCCGCGCGGCGGCCGAATAGCGCGATCAATCACCGCCCCGGCCGAGGGCGGCCAAATGAGGGAGACAGGTGCATGTCCATCACACGCCGTGACGCGCTGCGGCTGGGCGGCATCGCCGCGGCCGGTGTCCTGGCGGGCCCTGCCCTCGGCCAAACCCTGCCCGACAAGCCCATCCGCCTGATCGTGCCGAATGCCGCGGGCGGCGTGGCCGATCTGACGGCCCGGACCGTCGGCGCCGCGCTGTCCGAGCGGCTGAAGCAGCCGGTGGTGATCGAGAACCGCCCCGGCGCGGGCGGGATCGTGGCGGGGCAGACGCTGCTTCAGGCGCCGGCCGATGGCGCGACGCTGATGGTGGCCACCAATGCCCATGCGATCAGCAAGTCCCTGTTCCGCTCCCTTCCCTTCGACCCCATCCGCGACTTCGCGCCGGTCGGGCTGATGGGCACCTTCGCCATCGCGGTTCTGGTCGCGCCCCAGTCGCCGATCCGGACGGCGGGGGATCTCATCGCCCAGTTGAAGCGCGATCCGCGCAGCGGCAACATCGGCACGATCAGCGTGGGCAGCACGCAGAACCTCGCCGCCGAGCTGTTCAAGACCAGCGCCGGGATCGAGGCGACCACGGTGCCCTTCTCCGGCACGCCCGCGCTCCTCACGAGCCTGCTCCGCAACGACGTGACGGCGGCATTCGAGATCGTGGCGCCGCTGATGGGGCAGATCCGCGACGGCTCGCTGCGCGCCATCGCCGTCACCTCCGCCCAGCGGGCCGCCAACCTGCCGGATGTGCCGACATTGCAGGAGGCCGGGATCGCGGGTTTCGACGTGACCTCCTGGAACGCCATCGTCGCCCCGGCGCGCACCCCGGCAGCCGTGATCGAGCGCATCAACGCGGCGCTGAACGCCTCGCTCGCCGATCCGGCCGTTCGAAGCAAGCTGCTGGAGGCGGGGGTGGAGGCCAGGGGCGACGCGCCCGCGCAGCTCGGCCAGCTGATGGAAAGCGAGGCGGAGAAGTGGCGCGGCGTGATCGAGCGCGCGGGCATCGAGAGGCAATGAGCATGAAGAGCTGCAAGGCGCCGGACCCCAACCCGAAGACCCCGGCCTACAGGCTGCCGCCGGGGGCCTGCGACGCGCATTGCCATGTCTTCGGGCCGGCCGACCGGTTCCCCTACGCGCCGGACCGGTCCTACACCCCGCCGGACGCGCCAGTGGAGGATCTGCGCCGCGTGCATGCGGCCATCGGCGTGGAGCGGGCGGTGATCGTGCAGGCGAGCTGCCACGGCACGGACAACGCCGCGATGATCGACGCCATCCAGCGCAGCGGGGGCGCCTATCGGGGCGTCGCCATCGTGGATGGCGGCATCACCGATGCGGGGCTGGAGGAGCTGGACCGGGGCGGCGTGCGCGGCGTGCGCTTCAATTTCGTGAAGCATCTCGGCGGCACGCCCGATCTGGAGGTGTTCGATCGCGTCCTCGACCGCATCCGGCCGCTGGGCTGGCATGTGGTTCTGCATCTCGATGCCGGTGACATCCTGGAGCATGCGGAGCGCATCTCCCGCATCCGCGTGCCCTTCGTGATCGACCATATGGGCCGGGTGCAGGCCAGGAACGGGCTGGAACAGGAACCCTTCCGCCGGCTGCTCGAGCTGATGAGGAACGAGCTGGCCTGGGTGAAGATCTGCGGGCCCGAGCGCGTCTCCTCCGAAGGCAGCCCCTTCCATGACGCCGTGCCCTTCGCGCGCCGGCTGGCGGAGGTCGCACCGGACCGCACGCTCTGGGGCACCGACTTCCCGCATCCGAACATCGCGGGCGACATGCCGAATGATGGCGACCTTGTGGATCTCCTCGCCCTGGCGGTGGAGGACGAGGCCGTGCGCCGCAAGATCCTGATCGACAATCCGAACCGCCTGTACTGGGCGGGCTGAGGGGGATGAGCACCATGTCCGGGCAGCAGAAATCCGGCCTCGTCGTCACCGCCCATCCCGGTGACTTCGTGTGGCGCGCGGGCGGCGCCATCGCGCTGCATGCGAAGATGGGCTACCGCGTGAAGATCGTCTGCATGTCCTATGGCGAGCGGGGCGAGAGCCAGGGTGCGTGGAAGCAGGCGGGCATGACGCTCGAGGCCTGCAAGGCGGCGCGCAAGGCGGAGGCCGAGGCGGCAGCCGAGGTGCTGGGGGCCGAGATCGAGTTCTTCGATGCGGGCGACTACCCGCTGCGGATCACCGATGCGATGATGGACCGGCTGATCGACATCTATCGCGAGGTGAATCCCTCCTTCGTCCTCACCCATGCGGTGAAGGACCCCTACAATGTCGATCATCCCGAGGCCTCGCGCATCGCGCAGGAGGCGCGCATCGTCGCCCAGGCGGCCGGCCACAAGCCCGGCCCGAACGGCGTCACCTATTCCGCCCCACAGGTCTTCCAGTTCGAGCCGCACCAGCCCGAGCAATGCGACTTCAAGCCCAACCGCATCCTCAACATCACCGAGGTCTGGGAGAGGAAGTGGAAGGCCTTCGAGCAGCTGCCCGCCCAGCGGCACCTCTGGGATTATTATGAGCGCGTGGCGCTGAACCGCGGCATGCAGGGCGGGCGCAACTCGGGCAAGGCCATGAAGTATGGGGAGGCCTACCAGACCATCTTCCCGGATGCGGTGGAGGTGCTGGCATGACCCCCGTCGTCATCCGTCACAACCCGCGCGCCGAGCTCGCCACCATCGACCGCTTCGCGCCCCTCGGCGTCTCCACCACGCATGAGGCGAGCGGCCGTGCGCCCAACCTGATGAAGACCTATATGCGCCCGGCCTGGGCTGGCGCCACGGCGGTGGGCAGCGCGGTGACGGTGCTGGCGCAGCCGGGCGACAACTGGATGATCCATGTCGCCGTGGAGCAGTGCCAGGAGGGCGATATCCTCGTCGTCGCCTGCACCACCGACAACACGGACGGCATGTTCGGCGACCTCCTCGCCACATCCCTCAAGGCGCGCGGCGTGCGTGGGCTGGTGATCGATGCGGGGGTGCGGGACGTGGCGGTGCTGCGGGAGATGGGCTTTCCCGTCTGGTCCCGCGCCATCTCGGCGCGCGGCACGGTGAAGGCGACGCTGGGCTCGGTGAACATCCCCGTGGTCTGCGCCGGCGTCTCCGTGCGGCCGGGCGATGTGGTGGTGGCGGATGATGACGGCGTGGTGGTGGTGCCGGCCGCCGATATCGCCGCCACCCTCGCAGCCGCCGAGAAGCGCCAGGCGAATGAGGGGGAGAAGCGGGAGAAGCTGGCTTCCGGCGTGCTCGGGCTCGACCTCTATGGCATGCGCCCGGCGCTGGAAAAGGCGGGGCTGCGCTACCTGGACCGGTTCGAGGACATCTGACCCGGCGGCGGGGCGCGAAGGCAGGCCCGTTCTGCCCAGCGCTGCGGTGGCGTTGACGATGTTGCGAGTAACGTGCATTCGCGCCTCGTTACCTGAACCGCCGCCGCTGCCGGATCCCCGATGCCCCTGCCCTTCCGCGCCTCCTGGGCGCATCCGCTGCTCTGGCTGATGGCCGGCGCGCTGCCCGCCGCCGCGCAGGTGGCGCCCCCCGCCGCCGCCGACGACCCCCTCCCCGGCGCGGTCGCCGTCCCCACGGTGGATGTGCAGGGCTCGGCGCCCAGCCAGGTCGGCTACCAGCCCCTGCGGGCGACCGTCGGGGCCGGCACCGAGGCCCGCATCCTCGATATCCCCCAATCCGTCGTCGTGGTCCCCTCCCGCGTGCTGCGGGACCAGGCGGCCTCCACCCTGGACGAGGCCCTGGCCAATGTCAGCGGCATCGCCCAGACCAACACGCTGGGCGGCACGCAGGACGCGGTGATCCGGCGCGGCTTCGGCGACAACCGGGATGGCGGCATCCTGATCGACGGGCTGCGGACCGCCCTGCCCCGCAGCTTCAACGCCGCCACCGATTACGTGGAGGTGCTGAAGGGGCCCTCCGCCACGCTCTATGGCATCCTCGACCCGGGCGGGCTGGTGAACGTGGTCACGCGCCGCCCGCAGCTCACCCAGGCCGGCAGCATCACGGGGCGCCTTTCCTCCTTCGGCGGCGGCTCCACGGGCTTCGATCTCACGGGGCCGCTGGGCACGGGGGGTTTCGCCTACCGGCTGATCGGCGAATACGAGAACCAGTCCTACTGGCGGGACTTCGGGTCCATCCGGCAGAGCATGATCGCGCCCTCCTTCGGCTGGTACGGGCCGGAGACGACGGCGGAGTTCTCCTACTGGCATGTGGATTACGACGTGCCCTTCGACCGTGGCACCATCTTCGACACGCGGCGCGGCCAGTTCGTGGATATCCCGCGCGGGCGCCGGCTCGACGAACGCTACAACATCACCTCGGGCGATTCGGACCTGGCGGCCTGGCATCTGGGCCAGCGGCTGAACCAGGACTGGCGCGTGGACCTGCGCTACACCTACAGCATCAACAACTATTCGGATAACCAGGCGCGCGTCACCGCCTATGATTCCGCCACGGGCATCGCGACGCGCCGCGCGGATGCCACGCAGTCCTCCACCATCTTCAACCATGCGATGCGGTCGGATGTGAACGGGCAGGTGCGGCTGCTGGGCCTGCGGAACGACCTGCTCTTCGGCACCTCCTATGACTATTCCAGCACGCGCCGCTCCAACCTGATCCGCGGCACCGTGAACCAGCGGTTCAACATCTTCGCCCCCGTCTATGGGCGCCTGGCGCCCAGCACGAATGTCGTCGCCTCGGATAGCGACCAGACGGAGCGGCTGGAGGCGTGGTCGGTCTATGCGCAGGATTCCGTGCATCTGAACGACCAGTGGATCGCGGTCGCGGGGGTGCGGTTCCAGCACTATGACCAGTTCGCGGGGCGCGGGCGGCCCTTCAACGCCAACACCAACGCGACCGGCGGGCGGCTGACGCCGCGCCTGGGCCTTGTCTATCAGCCGCGCCCGGACCTTTCGCTCTTCGTGAACTACAGCCAGTCCTTCAAGCCGAACTCCAACATCGCGAGCTATATCGGCTCGCAGCCGCCGGAGACCGGCGAATCCTGGGAGGCGGGCGTGAAGGCGGAGCTGCTGGATGGGGTGACGCTGACCGCGGCCGTGTTCAACATCCAGAAGCAGAACGTGCTCTATTCCGTGACGACGGGCGGGGTCACCTCCACCTATACGGCGGGCCGCGTGCGTTCCTCGGGATTCGAGCTCGATCTCGCCGGCCGCATCACGGATCGGCTGAGCGGCATCGCGAGCTTCGCGCTGACGGATGCGATCGTGGTGGAGGACCCCTCGGTGCAGGGCAAGCGCCTGCCGAACGTGCCGCGCACCACCGCCTCCGCCTTCCTCACCTATGACTTCGGCCCGGTGCTGGGCGGCGAGGGCCTGTCGGTCGGTGGCGGCGTGCGGCATGAGGGGCGGCGGGCCGGCGATGCGGCGAACAGCTTCTTCCTGCCCTCCTACGCGGTCGCGGATGCCTTCATGGCCTATGACTTCCGCGTGGACCGCACCCTGCTTCGCGCGCAGGTGAACGTGAAGAACATCTTCGACCGGACCTACTACACCTCCTCGATCGGCTCGAACAATCTGGGCGTCGCCTATGGCGAGCCGCTGGAGGCGGTGGCCTCGCTGACGGCGCGCTTCTAGCCATGGCTGGCCGCCGCGCGCTGCTCGCCGCCCTGCCCGTTCTCCTCGCCGCGCCAGCGGTGCGGGCGCAGGGCGAGGTGACGGCGCAGGACCTGCTCGGGCGGCAGGTGCGGCTCCCGCGCCCGCCCCGGCGCGTTGTGCTGGCGCATGGGCGGCAGCTCAATCTCCTCGGCCTGCTGCACCCCGATCCGGTTTCGCTGCTGACCGGCTGGGCCGAGGACATGCCGGCCGCCCAGCCCGGGGAGATGCCCCCCTGGCGCCGCCGCTTCCCCGCCATCGACGCCGTGCCGCTGCTGCCGCGCCGGCTGGAAGAGGGCCCGGCGCTGGAGCGGCTGCTCGTGCTTTCGCCCGATCTCGTCCTGCTGCCGCGCCCGGGCACGGGGGCCAGCGCCGGCATGGCCAAGGTGCTGTCCGTGCTGGAAGGCGCGGGTATCCCGGCGGCGGTGGTGGACATCGCGGCCGATCCGCTGCGGGACACGCTGCCCAGCATCGGCCTGCTCGGTGCGCTGCTCGGGCGCGAGGCGCAGGCCGCCGCCCTTTCCGAATTCTACGCCGCGCGGCGGGACCGCGTGGCGGCGCTGGTGGCCAGCGTGCCCGACCGCCCCCGCGTGCTGCTGCACAACCATGCCGGCGGGCGCGAGGGCTGCTGCATGACCATCGCCCGCGGCAGCTTCGCCGAGATGATCGCCTTCGCCGGCGGCCGCAACATGGCCGCCGAGATCCTGCCGGGCGCGCTGGGTGAGATGAGCCTGGAATACGTGCTGACCCGGCCGCCGGAGGTCTATCTCGCCACGGGCGGCGTCTACAACGAGCGCGGCGGCGTCGCCCTGGGCAGCGGGGTGGACCCGGCCACCGCCCGGCGGAGCCTCGCGCGCGTCCTCGCCCGCCCCGGGCTCTCGGGGCTGGAGGCAGTGCGGCAGGGCCGGGCCCATGGCATCTGGCACGGCTTCAACGAGACCCCGCTGCATGTGCTGGCGCTGGAGATGCTGGCGCGCTGGCTCCACCCCTCGGCCGCGGCCGGGCTGGCGCCGGAGCAGGGGCTGGAGGAGTGCAACCGCCGCTTCGCGGCCGTGCCGCTCGAGGGCAGCTTCTGGTGCAGCCTCTGACCCTCGCCCGGACCCTCGCCTGACGGATTGCCGCTGCGGCGGCGCGCATGCGAGCCTTGGCGGACGGCCCCGGATGAAGGCGGGCCGCGAAGAGGAAACGCCATGTCGGATCTCTCCGTGCCGCGCCGCGCGCTCGGCGCCATGATCGCCGTTGCGGCCACCCTTCCCGGCGGGGCCGGTGCCCAGGGCCCCGGCCCCGGGGGCGGCGAGGCCTGGGCCACGAGCTGGGCGGCTTCCGTCCAGGGGCCCTATCCCGTCGGCAACCCCTCGGCCCAGCCGAACCAGGGCTTCGCCTTCCCCTCGCCCGAGGCGGGGGCGCGGGACCAGTCCTTTCGCCTGATCCTTCGGCCCACGGTCTGGGGCCGGCAGGCGCGGCTGCGCTTCTCCAACGCCTTCGGCACGCGCCCGCTCGTGCTGGACGGCATCTTCGTCGGCCTCCAGCACGGTGGCGCCACGGTTCTGCCCGGCACCAACCAGCCCGTGCGCTTCGGCGGTCAGGCCGGCGTGACCATCCCGCCGGGCGGGGATGCGTGGAGCGATGCGGTCGCCCTGCCCTTCGCCGAGGGAGCGCCGCCGCTGCTCGCCGGGCGCAAGCTGGCCGTCTCCTTCCATGTGGCGGGGGAAAGTGGGCCGATGACATGGCACGCGAAGGCCCTGCAGACCTCCTATGTCACCGCCCCCGGCGCAGGGGCGAAGGGCATGGAGGAGGGAGAGGCCTCCTTCCCCCATCCCACCGCCTCCTGGTTCTTCCTGGATGCGGTGGACATGATGATGCCCGCCGGCACGCCCGTGGTGGTCTGCTTCGGCGATTCCATCACCGACGGCACGGCCAGCACGATGAATGGCGACGACCGCTGGCCCGACGTGCTGCAACGCCGCCTCCACGCCGCCTTCCCGAACGGGGTGGCAGTGGTGAATGCGGGAATCGGCGGCAACCAGGTGGTGGGGCCAGCGGAATACGGCGCGCAGCGGCCCTTCCCTGGCGGCCCGGCGGCCCTGCAGCGGCTGGAGCGGGACGTGCTGAACCTCTCGGGCGTGACCAGCTTCGTCTGGCTGGAGGGCACCAACGACTTCTCCCGCAACGGCAATGCGAGCGTCGAGGCGGTGACGGAGGGGATGCGCCGCGGCGTGGCCCTGCTGCGGGAGAGGCGGCCGGGCATCCGGGTCTATGGCGCCACGGTGGTGACGGCGCTGGGCAGCACGAGCGCGGCCCATGGCTTCCCCGAGCAGGACCAGAAGCGCCGCACGCTGAACGACTTCATCCGCGGCGGCGGCACCTTCGACGGCGTGATCGACTTCGACCCCGCCATCCTGGACCCGGCCACGGGCGGCATGCGGCCGGAATTCGTGCCGGACAGCACGGTGGGCGGCCCGGGCGACAAGCTGCACCCGAACCGCGCCGGCTACCTCGCCATGGCCATGGCGATCGACCCGGCGGCGTTGCTGCCCGGCCTGGCCCGGCGGTAGCGCCTCCGGCGCCCCGGCCCGGAAAGGCCGGGGCGCGGCCCCTGCGGGCGCCGGCATCCCGGGCAGCATCGGCCAGGGCATCGCACCTCGGGCCGCGTTGCTAGGATCGACTCGGGAACGTCCTCGCGGTATCGGATTCGGTCTCCCGCCCGACGATCCGGCGCCCGCCCGGCGCCCGTCACGGAGGATCCCCGCCGCCCCCGGCCGGCCACCGGAACCCCGAGCCCCTCCGATGCGAGACCGCCGCCCGCCGCCTCTTTCCCGCCGCGCCGCCCTCGGCCTGCTTCTCGCCGCGCCGGCCCATGCGGAGCCACGGCTTGCGGCGCCGACCGGGCCTGTTCTGTTGAGCGTCACCGGACGCTTGTCCCGGCCCAATCGGGGCGCCCAGGCCGATTTCGACCGCGCGATGCTGGAAGCCTTGCCACGCCACCGCCTGGACACCGCGACGAACTGGACCTCGGGCATCCGTCGTTTCGAAGGCCCGCTGGTGCGCGACGTGCTGGCGGAGGCCGGCGCGGAGGGCGAACGCGTGACCGCCGTGGCGCTGAACGATTACACGATCGAAGTCCCCATGCGGGATTTCACCGATTACGACGTCGTCCTGGCGATGCGCATGGATGGGCAGGTGCTGACCGTCCGCAACAAGGGGCCGCTCTGGATGGTCTATCCGCGCGACCGCCATGCCGAGCTTCGGAGCAGCCTGTATGACAGCCGCTGGATCTGGCAGCTCAGGACGCTACAGGTGCGCTGATGCCTGAAGCCGCCCCGGATCCGAGGAAGAAGCGCCGCCTCCTGGCCACGCTCGGCGCCGGGGTGGTCATCGCGGCCTTCTTCGTCTCGCTCGTCCTCACCTGCATCCATCTTCTCCGGCTGGAACGGCAGCTGGCGCCGCATCCCGGGGAAAGCGTGGTCTGGTTGGCGAGCCAGGCGCAGTTCGAGGCCATGCGGACCCTCGACATGGCGGTGCGCCGCGTGGCGGACGATCCGGAGGCGGACGAGGCGGCGCTGCAGCTGCGCTATGACGTGCTGCTGAGCCGGCTGGTGGTGCTGCTCGAAGGGCGGCCGCTGCAGCGCGTGCAACAGGCCGGCCTGGCCCAGGCCATCGAGCGCCAGCACGGCGCGATCGCGGCGCTCGAACCCGCGCTGACGAATCTGGTGCCCGGTGACCGCGACACAGAGGCAGCGATCCGCGCCGCGCTGCTTCCTCTCGCCGGCCTCCTGCGTGACGTGGCCAACCGTGTGCTGCTGGAGGACCAGCGGAACGCGACCCAGCTGCGCCAGGCCCGGGGCCGGGCGGTGACCGAGATCCTGCTCTATGTCATCGGCGTGCTGGCCAGCGGCATGCTGCTGATGCTGGTGCTGTTCCGCCAGCGCAAGGCGCAGATCCGGGCGGAAGCGAGCCTGGAGCGCGAGCGGGAGGTCAGCCGCCTGCACCGCGCCTTCGTCTCCATGGTGTCGCACCAGTTCCGCACGCCGCTCGCCATCATCGATTCGAGCGCGCAGCGGATGATCCGCCGCGGCGCGGGCATGCCGCCGGAGGAGGTGACGTCCCGCGCCGGCAAGATCCGCGAGGCGACCCGGCGCCTGACCCGGCTGATGGAGAGCACCCTCAACGCCGCGCGGCTGGAGGCGGGGGAGATCAACTTCAACCCTCGGGACTGCGACATCGCGGCGCTGATCCGCGAGGCCTGCGCGCATCAGCGCGAGCTTGCCCCGAGCGCGCTGCTGGAGGAGCAGCTGGAAGGCCTTCCCACCCACCTGCATTGCGACCCGACCCTGGTCGAGCAGGCCGTGGCCAATCTCGTCTCCAACGCGGTGAAATACTCCCCGCCCGGCGCCCCCGTGCTGCTGCGCGGCGCCACCGGCCCCGGCGGCGCCGCGGTGCTGGAGGTGGTGGACCAGGGCGTCGGCATCCCCGCCGACGAGCTGGGCCGGGTGTTCGACCGCTTCTTCCGCGCCCGCACCGCCGAGGGCGTGACCGGCACGGGCATCGGCCTCGCCTTCGCCCGCCATGTGGCCCGCCTGCATGGCGGCGACGTGACCGTGGTCAGCGAGGAGGGCAAGGGTTCCATCTTCACCCTGCGCCTCCCCCCGGCCCTGCCGCCGGCCTGGGACCCCGCGGGCCGGACGGAGCCGGTCGCGGCATGAGGCAGCGGCTGATCCTGTGCGTCGAGGACGAGGCCGACCTGCGCGCCGACATCGCCGAGGAGCTGCGCGCCGCCGGCTACGCCGTGGCCGAGGCGGCGAATGGCGAGGCCGCGCTGGCCCGGATCGCCGAGGCGGCGCCCGACCTCGTCCTTTGCGACATCAACATGCCGCGCATGGACGGCTTCGCCCTGCTGCGCCGGCTGCGCGAGGACCGGCCGGAGCTGGCGGACACGCCCTTCCTCTTCCTCACCGCCCTGGCGGACCGGCGGGACATGGTGGCGGGGAAGGAGGCCGGGGCGGACGACTACCTCGTCAAGCCGATCGACTATGACGTGATGCTGGCCACCATCGCCGCCCGGCTGCGCCAGGTGGACCGGATGCGCGGCAAGGCCGCGGCCGAGATGGAGGCGGCCCGTGCCGCCTTCGGCGCCCTGGCCCGCCCCCCGGAAGCGGCGCTTCCCGCCCCGGATGGGCCGGCCGGCGCCGCGGCCGCCGCGCTGGACCGGGTGGCGCTGGGCGTCTTCCTGCTGGGCGGAGACCGGCGGGTGAGCTTCGTCAACCGTGCCGGCCGGGCGATGCTGGCCGAGGCGGACGGGCTGCATCTCTCGCCCGAGGGCATGCTGCGCGGCGCCGCCACCGCCCAGACGGCCGCCCTGCGCGAGGCCGTGGAGGCCGTCCTCTCCCCCGGCGGGTCCGGCGAGGCAAGGGGCGGGGCGGGGCTGGCCCTGCCCCGGCCTTCCGGGCGCCGCCCGCTGACGGCGCTGGTCTGCCCGCTGCGGGCGGAGGACGGGGCGGCCATCGCCGTCTTCGTCTCCGACCCCGAGCGCCAGCCGCAGCTCGCGCCTGATGTCATCGCCGGGCTCTACGGCCTCACCCCGGCCGAAACGCGGCTGGCGGTGGCCCTGACCCAGGGACAGCGGCTGGAGGAGATCGCGGAGGCCTTCGGCCTGTCCCGCAGCACCCTGGCCTATACGCTTCGCAACCTGTTCCGGAAGACCGAGACGGACCGGCAGGCCGATCTCGTGCGGCTCTTCCTCGCCAGCCCCCTGGCCATCGGCTCCACGGAGGCTTAGCGCCCGTTCATGAAGGTCCTGCTGGTTCACCCGAACTTCCCGGGGCAATACGCGCATCTCCTCCCCGCCCTCGCGGCCCGGCGTGATACGCAGGTCGTGGGCATCGGCGCCCGGCAATTCCCGGTGCCGGAGGGCGTCAGCCTGCGCGTCTACGAACCTCCGCCGCCTCCGGCGGAGGGCGTGACCCGCCGCGCCCGGGCGGCCGATGCCGCCATCGCGCGGGCGGAACGCGCGGCCCACCATGCGCTGGAGCTGCGTCGCGGCGGCTTCATCCCCGACGTGGTGTTCAGCCATATCGGCTGGGGCGACACGATCTTCCTGAAGGACGTCTTTCCCGAGGCCGCGCTGCTCCTCTATGCGGAGTTCTTCTACAGCGCGACGGGCGCGGATGTGGGCTACGAGCCCGGCAAGCCCTCGACCGTCCAGGATGCGGTGCGCGTGCGCGCGATGAACATGCCGCTGGTCTCGGCCATGAACGCCTCGGACTGGGGCATCGCGCCCACCGCCTGGCAGCGCGCGCGCTTCCCCGAATGGTACCGCAGCCGCATCAGCCTCGTGCATGAGGGCATCGACACCGAGCTCTGCCGCCCGGACCCGGAGGCACGCTTCGACCTGCCCGATGGCAGCACCCTGCGCCCGGGCGACGAAGTGGTGACCTATGTGGCGCGCGGGCTGGAACCCTATCGCGGCTTTCCCACCTTCATGCGCGCCCTGCCCGCCCTGCTGGCGGCACGCCCACAGGCCCGGGTGGTGATCGTGGGGGGCGACGAGGTGCGCTACGGCCGTTCCCCCGAAGGCTTCGCCCATTGGCGGGAGGCGATGCTGGCCGAGGTCGGGCCGCTCGATCCCGCGCGCGTGCATTTCCTCGGCCGCATCCCGCATCCGGCGCTGCACGCGCTGTTCCGCGTCTCCTCCGCCCATATCTACCTGACCGTGCCCTTCGTCCTCTCCTGGAGCGTGCTGGAGGCGATGGCCTGCGGCGCCCTCATCCTCGGCTCCGCGACGCCGCCGGTGCAGGAGGTGATCGTTGATGGAAAAAACGGGCTGCTGACCGACCTGTTCGACCACGCCGCCCTGGCGCGGCGGATGGTCGAGGTCCTCGCCGATCCGCCGCGCTTCGCGCCGATGCGCGCCGCGGCCCGCCGCACCATCGAGGAACGCTACGACCTGCGGCGCGTCTGCCTGCCACGACAGTTGCAGATCCTGGAATCCCTCGCCGCCCGGCGCCGCCCTCCGACCTTCGCCTGACATGGGGCGCGTGACGTTTGCCCGCCCCGGGCGTTGCGCGCGAAGGGGAAGAGAAGAGGTCGGTCTTGCGAAAAGCGCTGCTCCTCGCGGCGATCCTTGCGGTTCTGGGCGGCGGGGCCTTCTGGCTTCTCTCCGCACCGCGCCCGGCATTCGGCGAGCAGGACGCGGCGCGCTTCGAGAACGGCGATGCGGCCCGCGGGCGCCTCGTCTTCATGGCCGGGCAATGCGCCTCCTGCCATGCCTCGCCGGGGCAGCCGGACCGGCTGCGGCTGGGCGGCGGCCTCGCCCTCGCCTCGCCCTTCGGAACCTTCTTCCCGCCCAACATCTCCCCGCATCCGCGCGATGGCATCGGGGGCTGGCGCGGGCTGGACCTGGCGAATGCGCTGATGTCCGGCGTGTCGCCGGAGGGGGCGCATTACTATCCCTCGCTGCCCTATGTCGCCTATGCGCGGATGCGCCCGGAAGATCTGCGCGACCTCATGGCCTATCTCCGCAGCCTGCCACCCGTGGAGGGCCGGCAACCCCCGCATGAACTGCCCTTCCCCTTCACCATCCGCCGCGGCATCGGCCTGTGGAAGCTGCTCTTTCTCGACCGCACCACCATCGAGGAGGATCCCGCGCGCGACCCGGCCTGGAACCGTGGCCGCTACCTGGTCGAGGCGCTCTCCCATTGCGCGGAGTGCCATTCCACGCGGAACCTCCTCTACGCGGTGAAGGAGAGCGCACGCTTCGCCGGCGGGCCGGACCAGGAAGGCACCGGCTTCGTGCCGAACATCACGCCCCATGCCATCGGCGCCTGGTCCGTCGAGGACATCGCCACCGTGCTGACCACGGGCCAGACGCCCGACCTGCGAAAGGTCGGCGGCTCGATGGCGGAGGTGGTGGCAAACATGGCCGCGCTGCCGGACGAGGACCGCCGGGCGATCGCCGTGTTCCTGCGCTCGCTGCCCGCGCGGGCGACACCAGGGCTTTCGAACTGATCTGTTCAGGCCTGCGTCGGGTCTCCCGGCTGAGGGCTCCGCCCTCAACCCGCCAAGGGCCTGAGGCCCTTGGAACCCCATCGGACTGCCGTGGATGCCCCGGACAGGCGGGTCTCTGGTTGAGGGTGCTTCTTCCTGCCTTTGCAGTCGCCTGAGGTCTCAGACCTCAGGCGCACCGTCAGCCGAGTGACTCCAACTCGAAGAAAAAGATGATGGTGAGGGGTCCGGGGAGAGGAAGAATTCCTTCTTCCTCTCCCCGGGACAAACCAACAGCTCAAACCCCCAGCGAAACCCCTCAACGGGCGTAGAGATAGGCCGCCACGTCCCGCGCCTCCGCCTCGGTGATGCCGGTCCGCGGCATGGCCGAGCGGGGCGAGAGGGCGCGCGGATCGACAATCCAGGCGATCAGGTTTTCGGCCGAGTTGCGCGCGACGCCGCCGACAAAGACGCGCTCCCGCAGCCCGCTCAGCGGCGCCGCCGCGCGGCCATCGGCGCCGGGCACGCCGGGAATGGCGTGGCAGCCGCCGCAGCCGTAGCGGATCATCAGCGCGGGCGCGCGGGAGGGGTCGCCGCCGGTCAGGGCTCGGGCGATGCGGTCCTTCTCCCGGCTCTGCGCCAGCAGCCAGGCGGCGCCGCCCGCCGCGCCGAGCAGGACCAGGGCGGCCAAGCCGATGAGAAGGGCGCGCCGCCCTGCTGGCCTGGGGCGGGGGAGGGCTGCTTGCGCCGGCGGGGCCGCGCCGGGCCTGGCGCGCCAGGCCGCCCAGCCCAGCAGCCCGGCCGCGAAGAGGCGCCAGGCGATGTCAGGGCGCGGGAACGGCATGCTCTCCTCCCCTGCCCTGCCCCGTCCGGCTGATCCAGGAAGCGAGGAAGGCGAGCATCGCGCCGGCATAGACCGTACCCGCCGGAATCCACATCACCAGCCCGGCCAGCTGCTGGTCCTCCATCGGCGTCAGGCCCCAGATTCCGGCCTGGGCTGTTTGGGTGCTGTAGAGAACGCGGGGGGCCAGTGCCATCAGCGCGCCGAGAATGCCGGTGTGCATCATGGTGACGAAGAGGTGCATCGCGGCCGAGCCCGCCGAACAGCGCCGCAGCAAGGCCCACCAGAAGAACAGCGCGGTCAGGATGAAGCTCAGATGCTGCAACCGGTGCAAGAGGACGTCCACCACCGTTGCATCGAACAGCGCGGGGATGTGCCAGGCCCAGATCGCGACACCATGCGCGATGGTGGCGAAGACCGGCGCGGTCGGCGCGGCCCAGATGGCCCGCATTGCCGGCCGGCGCCCCAACCGCCCCATGGCGCGCCGCGCGGCGGGGGGCAGCGCCCAGGCCAATGCGCCGGCGGGGCGGGCCAGCACCAGGAGCGGTGCGGCGACGGCCATGACGATCTCATGCTCGATCATGTGGAGCGTGAAGACACGCTCGCCGAACCAGTGCAGCGGCGAAAGCAATGCGCCGGCCATGAAGAGCCAGCCCGCCAGGTAGAAACCCACCTGGCTGAAGCGGATGCCGCGCCCGGCACCGGCCCGCCGCCACAGCCGCAGCGTGCCGCCGAGATAGAGCAGCAGGGAGAGGACCAGCGGGGCCAGCACCCAGGGGTCGAATGTCCAGCTCGCACCGTGGTCGTGGTGCTCGCCCCCATGCGCCAGGGCGCCGCCCGCGAAGAGCAGGAACGGGAGGGCCGCCGCTAGCGCGCGCATCCGCTCACCATCACCATCGAGAGGGTCTGGAGCAACATGGCGAAGGCGACGAGGCAGCCCAGCAGCGCGCCGATGGAGGCGACGAAGCCCGGCATGCCGCTGCCGCGCAGCTTCATGCCGGACACACGGTAGGAGAGCCATGCCCCCGCGAGCGAAAGCAGCACCCCCAGCCCGGAGAGGAAAGGGCCCGGGCGGAAGGAGGCCCCGCATTCCACATAGGGCAGGATCTGCCCGAGCTGCGTGTTCACCGCCCAGGCCGCCGGCCCGATGACATATCCGGCCCAGGCGGACAGGGGAAACGGGCGGGCATTCTCCGCCATCACAGCCTCGCAAGCCCGTAGAGGCAGGCATAGACGGGCAGCCAGGTGAGGGTGACGAAGTTCCAGTAGAGCGCGTTGTCCTGCACGTCGCCATAGCGCCGCTTGTTGTCGCCATGGCGGGTGAACATCACGGCCAGGAGCACGACCGTATCCGCCACGTCGGTGATGAGATGCGTGGTGTGCAGCCCGAGCAGCACCCAGACGATCGAGCCATAGGCATTGCTGTCCCAGGAGACGTTGAGCGCGCCGAACTCATAGACTCGCAGCACCAGCGGGACGATCCCGAGCACCGTCATCACGATCAGCCCGATGCGGACCTTGCGCAGGTCATGCGCCGCCGCCCAGCGGGAGACGAGCAGATTCGGCACCACGCTGATCACCAGGGCGGCGGTGATCAGCGTGCCCCAGAGCGGATCAGGCGGCGCCGCCCCCAACGGCCATTCGGGCGCGAGGCTGGCGAGGTAGAGATAGACCCCGATGCCGAGCGCGAAGCCCGTCCCCTCGATGAGCATGAAGGCCAGCGTGCCCCACCAGGTGAGGCTGGCGCTGCCCGCGCCATGGAGTGGCAGGTGCGAGAGGTCGGCGACGATCCGGGGCTTCACGAGTCATCCTCCGGCGTTCCGCGCGGCCAGAACCAGCCGACCAGGGTCACCGCCACGGGGATGGAGCCCCAGACCACAGCCCAGGGGGTGAAGATGGAGCAGACGAGCATGATCGTCGTCGCGAAGGCCGCCCAGAAGGGCCAGGCGGAGTCGCGCGGCGAGGTCTCGCGCGCCTCCGGCCGCGCCTCGGCCGTGGTGGTGATGAGAAGCTCGCGCCGGTTCACGCTCAGGCCGGAGGCGACGGGCAGCGCATCGACCTCGTCCCAGAGCGGATTGGCGCTGCGCACCACCGGGATACGGGCGAAGTTGTAGGGCGGCGGCGGGGAGGAGGTGGCCCATTCCAGCGTTGACGCCCCCCAGGGATTGTCCCCCGCCGCCTCGCCGGTGCGCGCGCTGCGCAACGCGTTCCAGACGAACATCAGGAAGCCGGCCGCGAGGGCCAGGGAGCAGAGGCTGACGAAGAGGTTCATCCCGCCCCAGGGCAGGTCCGCCTGATAGGTGTAGATGCGCCGGGGCATCCCCTGCAGCCCCAGGATGTGCATGGGGAAGAAGGTGAAGTTGAAGCCGATGAAGAGCAGCGCGACGGACCAGCGCCCCAGCCTCTCGCTCATCATCCGCCCGGTCATCTTCGGGAACCAGTAGGTGACGGCCGCCAGCAGCGGGAAGACCGCGCCGCCCACGAGCACGTAGTGGAAATGCGCCACGACGAAATAGGTGTCATGCACCTGGGTGTCGAGCGGCACGGAGGCGACCATCACCCCTGTCAGCCCGCCGAGGACGAAGGTGAAGAAGAAGGCGAGGATGTAGAGGAAGGGCACACGCCAGACCGGACGGCCCAGCCAGATCGTCGCCAGCCAGCAGAAGATCTGCACACCCGAGGGAACGGCGATGGCCATGGAGGAAGCGGTGAAGAAGCTCTCCCCCACCCGCGGCAGGCCCGTGGTGAACATGTGGTGCACCCAGAGGCCGAAGGCGAGGATGCCCGTGCCGATCAGCGCCAGCACCAGGGGCAGGTAGCCGAAGATGGGGCGCCGCACGAAGGTGGGCAGGATGGAGGAGATCATCCCCACCGCCGGCAGGAAGATGATGTAGACCTCCGGATGGCCGAAGAACCAGAACAGGTGCTGCCAGAGCAGCGCATCCCCGCCCTCCGCCGGGTTGAAGAAATGCGTGCCCACCAGACGGTCCAGGATCAGCGCCGTGCTGGCCACCACCACCGCCGGCATGGCGAGGATCACCACGAAGGAGGTGACGAACATCGCCCAGACGAAGAGCGGGATTCGGTCCAGCGACATGCCGGGGGCGCGCTGCTTCAGCACCGTCACCACGATCTCCACCGCGATCGCCAGCGCCGCGATCTCCGTGAAGGTGATCATCTGCGCCCAGATATCCGCGCGCTTGCCCGCCGAGTATTGCGGGCCGGAGAGCGGCACATAGGCGAACCAGCCCACATCCGGCCCCACATCCAGCACGAAGGCGACCCAGAGCACGAGGCCGCCAGCGAGATAGATCCAGTAGGAGAAGGCGTTGAGCCGGGGAAAGGCGATGTTGCGCGTGCCGAGCATCAGCGGCACCAGCAACACGCCCACGGCCTCCATCACCGGCACGGCGAAGAGGAACATCATGGTCGAGCCGTGGACCGTGAAGATCTGGTTGTAGAGGTCCGGCCCGATCAGCCCCGCCTCCGGCCGCGAGAGCTGCAGGCGCATGAGCAGCGCCAGCACGCCGCCGAGGAGAAGGAAGGCGAAGGCGGTGACGATGTAGCGCACCGCGATGCGCTTGTGGTCCACGGTGGTGAAGAAGCCCACCCAGCCCGGCGGTGTGTGCCAGGTCCGGGCCAGGCGCGATTCCAGCAGCGCCTCGTCCAGCGCGGTGTCGCGCAGGTCGCGCTGCTCCAGCGCCGCGCTCACCGCAGCCTCGTCAGATAGGCGGAGACGGCCTGAAGCTCGTCCGCGGTGAGGGACACCATGGGCATGTTGTTGCCGGGCTTGATGGATTGCGGATCGGCCACCCAGGCGGCCAGGCTGCCGCGGGTGGTGGGAAGCATGCCGGCCGCGATGAAGCGCCGGCTGGCGACATGGGTGAGGTCCGGGCCCAGATTCCCCGCCGCCTCGGTGCCGCGCACCGTGTGGCAGGCGGCGCAGGCCTTGCTCTCCAGGACGCGGCGGCCCGCCTCCTCCTCCGCGCCTTCGGGCGCCGGGGCCTCGGCAAGTTGAGCCGCGCGCCAGCGCTCGAAGGCTTCCGGCGGCTCGGCCACGACATGCAACGCCATATGCGCGTGCTGCAACCCGCAGAACTCCGCGCATTGGGCGCGATAGGTGCCGGGCTTCTCCGCCGTGAAGACGAGGCTGTTGCTGCGGCCGGGGATCATGTCCTGCTTGCCGGTGAGGTTGGGCACCCAGAAGGAATGGATCACATCGGCCGCCGCCAGTTCGATCCGCACCGGGCGGCCGGTGGGAATGTGAATTTCATTGGCGGTCAGCAGGGTCTGGTCCGGCCGTTCATGCGGGTAGGTCACCTCCCACCACCACTGATAGCCGCGCAGGCGGATCACCAGCGCCTCTGGCTGGTCGGAGGAGATGGCCCGCGTGGCGAGATAGCTCGCGAAGGTCAGCCCGCCGACGATCAGCACCGTGGCCGCCACCGCGCCGCCCACCACGCGCGCGGAACGCCGCCCGGCCGCCTCCGCCGCTCCCCTCGTGGCGGGCGGGCGCCGCAGCAGCGCGGCGAGCAGAACGAGCATCACCGCCAGCCAGATGACCGTGCAGGTGATGGTGAAGAGCCAGAACAGGCCGTGCAGGTCCTGCGCGGAGGGCCCGCGCGGGTCCAGGGCCGATTGCCAGCCGGAGCAGCCGGCGAGCAGGAGCGGGAGCAATCGCGATGCGCGCTTCACGGCCCGCCCTCATGGGGAGAGGGCAGGCGGGACATCGAAGGCACGCGGTTCTCCCCCGGGCGGGTCTGCATGGAATCGTTTCGGCCGGGCGTGGCGGCGGTGGAGGATGTCGCGCCCAGGCTCCGCAGATAGCCGGTGAGTTGCCAGATCTGCTCCGTGGTCAGGCGCTCCCTGAAAGCCGGCATGCCGTTCGGGCGCCCGTCGCGAATCGACAGGAAGATGGAGACGGCATCGGGACCATAGCGCCACCAGCCATCCATCAGCGCGGGGGCGGAGGCGCCGCCGCCATCGGCATGGCAACCCTGGCAGTTGAACCAGGCATAGAGCCGCTTCCCCTGGGAAAGCTGATAGGTGTTCGTCCGATACGGCTCGCCCATGGCCAGCAGCACGGGCGGCGGACGGCCATTGATGCCGGTCGGCAGCGTGGCCACGCTGTCCATCGCCTCCGCCACGGCCGGATCCAGCCGCGCCTGCCGCGCTTCCCGCTTGCAGCCGGCCAGCAGTAGAAGGCTCAGGAACGCGGCGTGCCAGGGCTTCATGGCAGGCCGAAGACGTAGAGGACGCCGCCGGCCTCGCGCGGCGGCGGCAGGTCGCGCAGGGCATGGGCCAGGCCGGAATCCGCGCTGGCGTCGCGCGGGTCGATCTCGCGCCCGGCCCCGCGCCCATCCCCGGCGAGGATGGCGATATAGGGCCGGCCATCCCGCCCGAGGAAGCCCAGGGGCCGGCTGACCGCGCCCGTGCCGAGGTCGAAGCGCCACAGAGGCTGCCCGCTGCGCGCATCCAGGGCCTTCAGCGCGCCGTCGCGCGTTCCGTAGAAGACGAGCCCGCCCGCAGTGGCGAGCGCGCCGCCGCCGAGGGGAAACGGCTCCTCCACCCGCCAGGCGGCCCGCGCCGCCGCCACGTCCCAGGCCACCAGGGCCCCACGCGGTGCGCCGGGCGCCGCGCCCAGGCGGATATTTGCGCCGGTATAGCCCGTGCCGCGGATATAGGCGGCGTCGCGGAACTCGATATCCATGCAGAGCAGGCTGGCCGGGATGTAGAGCAGCCCCGTGTCGCGCGAGAAATCCGGCTCGCCGCCCAGCGCGCCCAGACGGCCGGGGCACACCTCCCGCAGCATGCCGTTCACATCGAGGCGTTTCGCCGCGTTCCACTCCGGACGGCCGCGGGCGAGATCGACGCCCGTGGTCGAGTTCACCGGAACGAAGGGTTCGGCGGAAAGCATCTCCCCGCTCACGGGGTCGAGGAGATAGACCCGGCCATTCGGATCGGGATGGACCAGCAGCCGTCGCGGCCGGCCCTGCCAGGGCAGCTCCACCAGCGCATTGGCGGTCGCGCTGCCGAGCGCATGCGGGTCATGCGGGCTGATGCTGTCGAACCACCGGGCCATGCCGGTTTCCGGGTCGCGGGCGAAGAGCCCGGCCGTCCACTTGTTGTCGCCCGGCCGCCGCGCCGGGTTCCAAGGCGCCGCATGGCCCGTGCCGTGGAAGAGCAGGTTCAGCGTGGCATCCCACAGGATCGGGCCGGAGACGCCGCCGCCGCCCTGGCGCCAGGCGGAGGGCGGCCAGCTGGCCTGCCCCAGATTGCTCCCCTGCTCCCCGGAATGGCGCGGCCGGAAATCCGGGCCGATCCCCACATCCGCATCCGGCCCCGTGCTGTAGCGCCGCCAGAGGGGTCGCCCCGTTGACGCCTCCCAAGCCCCGATCCAGCCGCGCGCGCCGAAATCGTCGCCGGCATTGCCGAGGAACAGCCGGTCCCCCACCACCAGGGGGGCCGCGCCGAGGGTTTCCCCCGCCCCGGGGTCGGTGGCGCGCGAAGCCCAGAGCACCGCGCCCGTGGGGGGATCCAGCGCGGCCAGGCGCCCATCCAGCGTCGCGAGGAAAAGGCGGCCCCCGGCGGCGGTGACGCCGCCCGAGGCGCCGCAGCAGGCTTGGCCGGCGGCGCGCCCTTCCGCCTCGGGGACATGCCGCCAGCGCACGGGCGCCGCGGGCGAGGCGGGGTCGAGCGCGAGCAGGTGATGCGGAAAGGGGGTGAGGACGAAGAGGAGGCCATCCGCGGCCACGGGCGCGGCGAGATGCGGCTGGGCGCTGCCGGTCCGCAGCGTGAGGACCGGCTTCAGCGTCGCGACATTCGTCGGCGTGATTCCGTCACGCGCGGTCTCCTGCGCGGAGGGCGCCGCCATCGGCAGCGCCATCGCCATGAGCACCACGGCGACCGCCGCCCGCAGCAGCGGCCGCATGACCCGGCTCAGCCTTTTCATCCGATGCAGCGGCCCCACCCGCCCGCGTGTCCCATCGGGCACAGCAAGCGAGGAGCAGCTACAAAGTTGCCGGAGCCGCGCGAGCCCGGACAATCTCCGTCCGGATTGTCACCCCGCGGCGATGTTCAGGCCGAGAGGCGGAAGGAGGATGTCCCGGCCGGGGATCGGGGCGCGAGCAGCCGCCGCCGAAGGGAATGCACGCCATCTCGCCCTATCCTGTGTCCGTCGAGCAGGAAGAGGTTGGCCTCCCGGAAGGCGGGGACGAGGATCGCGCAGCAATCGGCGCCGATCTCCAACATATGATGCAGCACGATGGCGGCGAGCGCCTCGCGTTCCGTTTCCGTGCGGCTTGCGGGAAGCGCGAGCGAGGTGACGCCGCCGCCGGGTGACGGGAAGAAGGCACAGGGCGCGGTGATGCGCCAACCCGCCTCCGCCAACATCCGCTCGACCCGGTCCAGCAGATCCTCGAGTTTCTTGCCGCCCGGTTGAGGCATCGCCGGCATCCGCGTTGAAGACAGGATAACGCCGGGGCTCCGCGAAGGATTCAACGCGCCGGGCGCTTTCACTGGCGAATCAAGGTTTCCGGCCGGAACTTCACACGGGAAGGCAGGTCCAGCCGCTAGCGGGCTGGCGGGAATGACTCTCCCGAGGACGTCATGCGGAACCGCTAAGATTCGGATTTCCTTCGCAAAACTGCCGCCAGCATCCTTCGTTGAGCGGAAGGATCAGTCGCCTGGGGATGCCGTCATGCCTGCTCGCCCAACCTGGGAGGGCCATCTTCGCCTGTCCCTCGTCACCTGCCCCGTCGCCCTTCACAAGGCGGTGGGGGAGCCGCCGGATTCCGTGCACTTCCATCTGCTGAACCCCGACACGCACAACCGGGTGAAGCAGAAATGGTGCGATCCCGAGATCGGCAAGCTGGTGGACCGCCGCCAACTCGTCCGCGGCTTCGAGGTGACGAAGGGCGAATACATCATCGTCAGCGAGGAGGAGCTGAAGGGCATCAAGCTCGAGAGCACGAAGGTGATCGACATCGAACGCTTCGTGGCGGCGGACGAGATCGACCGGCTCTACTGGGACCAGCCCTATTACATGGTGCCCTCCGGCAAGACGGCGGCGGAACCCTTCGCGGTGATCCGGGAGGCGATGGCGGGGCAGAAGCGCATCGGCCTGGGCAAGGTGGTGATGGCCAACCGCGAGCGGCAGGTGGCGATCGAGGTGCGCCAGAACGGCATGCTGGTGAGCACGCTGCGCTCGCATGACGAGGTCCGCTCCGACAGCGAGACGCTCGGTGCCATCCCGGATGCGAAGGTGACGCCGCAGATGGTGGAGATCGCGAAGCAGATCATCGCGCAGACCGCCGGCCCCTTCGACCCGGAGGAGTTCCGCGACCGCTACGAGGATGCGGTGCGCGAGATCGTCGAGGCCAAGGGCGGCAGCACGAAGCCGAAGCGCCGCGCCGAGGCGCCGAAGGAGAGCAATGTGATCGACCTGATGGAGGCGCTGAAGCGCAGCCTGAAGGGCGAGGCGCCGAAGGCCTCCGCCAAGGCACCCGCGCGTCGCACACCCGAAAAGGCCTCGCCGAAGAAGGCGCCCGCGCCCAAGCGCCGTGCAGCCCGCGCCGGCTGACGCTGGCCGGCCCGAGCGGGACACGCTGCGCGCGCGGTCCCGCTGGGCGCGGCGCGGCACCCCGCGCCCCGCGCCGGTTCCCTCCGATCCATCCTTCATCGCGCCCCAGCTCTGCGCCGTGGCGCAGCAGCCGCCGCAAGGCCCGGGCTGGGTGCATGAGATGAAGCTGGACGGCTACCGCATCCAGGCATCGATCCGGGGCGGCCGGGCCAGGCTGTTCACGCGCAACGGCCATGACTGGACGAGCCGCTTCCCCGAAACGGCGGCGGCGCTGGCACGCCTGCCGGATGCGGTGCTGGATGGCGAGCTGGTGGCGCTGGATGCCGAAGGCCAGCCGGACTTCCCCGCGCTGCAGGCCGCGCTGGATGCGGGGCGCACCGGCACGCTGCGCTACTACGCCTTCGATCTCCTGACCGAGGGCGGTATCGACCGGCGCACCCAGCCCCTGGGCGAGCGCAAGGCCGCGCTCCGCCGCCTGCTGGCGAAACCACCCCGGAACACGCTCTTCGTCGATCACTTCGAGGCGGCGGGAGATGCGGTGCTGCATTCCGCCTGCCGCCTTGGGCTGGAGGGGATCGTCTCCAAGCGCCTCGACGCCCCCTATCGCTCCGGCCGGGGCGAGGCCTGGGTGAAGACGAAATGCCGGGGCTCGGACGAGTTCGTCATCGGCGGCTTCGCCACCGGCGCGAAGGGCTCGCTCACCCTGCTCCTCGGTGCATGGCGGGAGGGGGCGCTCGTCTATCTCGGCCGCGTGGGCTCGGGCATCTCGGGCGCGAAGGAGGCCCTGCTCGCGCAGCGCCTCGCTCCGCTGCGGCGGCCGCGCTCGCCCTTCGCGAAGGGAGCCGGGGGTGGCGACGCCCGCTGGGTGGAGCCGCGCCTGGTGGCCGACATCGCCTATGCCGGCTTCACCGGCGATGGGATGCTCCGCCAGGCCAGCTTCCGCGCCCTGCGGGAGGACAAGCCGGCCGGGGAGGTCGAGCCGCCCGCACCCGCCCTGGTGCGCTCGCGCGCCCAGTCCTCCGTCGCGGGGGTGGCGCTCAGCCATCCGGACAAGCCTCTCTGGCCGGAGGAGGGCATCACCAAGCGGGCCCTGGCCGAATATCTGGCGGCGGTGGCCGAACCGCTCCTCGCCTATGCCGGGGGCCGGCCCCTTACCCTGCTGCGCGCGCCGGACGGCATCACGGGCCAGCATTTCCACCAGCGCCACGCGGGCGCCGGCACCTCCGCCCTGCTGCGCCGGGTCCCCATCGCCGGGGAGGCGAAGCCGTATCTGGCGGTGGAGGACGCGCCGGGCCTCGTGGCCCTGGCGCAGGCCGGGGTGGTGGAGCTGCATCCCTGGGGCTCGCGGGCGGCGGACCCGGAGCGCCCGGATCGCCTGGTCTTCGACCTCGACCCGGAGGAGGGCCTGCCCTTCGTCCGGGTGATCGAGGCCGCGCGGCTCATACGCGACCGGCTGGCCGCGATCGGCCTGACCGGCTTCCCCAAAACCACCGGCGGCAAGGGGCTGCATGTGGTGGTGCCCATCATTCCCCGCGCGGAATGGCCGGAGGCGAAGGCCTTCTGCCGCGCCTTCTGCGAGGCGATCGCGCGGGAGGCGCCGGACCGCTACACCACCGCCCTCGCCAAGCGCGCCCGGGCCGGGCGCATCTTCCTCGACTACCTCCGCAACGAGCGGCAGGGCACGGCCGTCGCCGCCTGGTCTCCCCGTGCGCGGGCGGGCGCCACCGTCTCCGTCCCCCTCTCCTGGCGGGAGGTGACGGCCCGGCTGGACCCGCGCGCCTTCACCATGGCCACGGCCCCCGCCCGGCTGCGCCGCGCCGACCCCTGGGCGGGGTATGAGGACGCCGCGCGCCCCCTGCCCGCGGCGGAATCTCCCCTTCCCTCCCGCCGGACCCGCCGTGCTAGCCTCCCCTCCCATCGAGCAGGGCCATAACCCGCCGAGCGGAGGAAACATGGCCGGGACCAGTCCCCGCCCGCATGCCGAGCAGATCCGCGCCGCGCTGGAGGACGGCATGGCGGCGCGTTCCGCCATCGCGGCCTCCTGGCGCCGTTCCATGACGCTCTATGGGCTGGACCCCGAGAACCACCGCCCACCCCGAACCCTGTCCTCCACCGAGCTGCGCCTGGCGCGGGAGCGGATGGAGCCGATGATCCGCCTGGCCCAGCCTGCGATGGAGCGCCTGTTCCAGGCCGTGGGCGGGATCGGCTGCTGCGTCATGCTCACCGACCGGCACGGCGTGCCCATGGAGCGCCGCGGGCTCTGCGGTGACGATGCCCAGTTCCGCCAGTGGGGATTGTGGACCGGCACGGTCTGGAGCGAGGAGGCCGAGGGCACCAACGGCATCGGCACCTGCCTCGCCGAGCAGCGGCCCCTGACGGTGCATCGCGACCAGCACTTCCACACCCGCAACGCCGACCTCTCCTGCACCACCGTGCCCATCTTCGACCATGAGGGGCAGCTCGCCGCCGCGCTCGATGTCTCCTCCTGCCGCGCCGACCTGACCGAGGCGGTGACCGGCCTCATCGCGTCCGCGACGCTGGAGGCGGCACGGCGCATCGAGGAACGGCACTTCCGCCAAGCCTTCCCCCGCGCCCGCGTGGTGCTGGCCGATGACCGCGCCGCCGGTGCCCTGCTGGCGATCGATGGGGATGACCTCGTGATCGGCGCCACCCGCGCGGCGCGCCAGGCGCTGGGCATCACGCCGGAACGGCTGCGCCACCCCCTGCCCGCCGCGGACCTCCTGGGCGCCGATGGCCCCGCGGCCGACCTGCTGCAAGCCGAGCGCGGCGCCGTGCAGCGCGCCCTGGCTCGCGCCGGGGGCAATGTCTCCGCGGCGGCCGAGGCGCTGGGCATCAGCCGCGCCACGCTGCATCGCAAGCTCCATCGTCTGGGGCTGCGCGTGGCGCACTGATGGGGTGGCTTTTATTCTGGGCTGTTGGTCTGTCCCGGGGGAGAGGAAGAAGGAATTCTTCCTCTCCCCGGACCCCTCTCCATCATCTTTTTTTGGAAGTTTAGATTCACTCGGCTGACGGTGCGCCTGAGGTCTAGGACCTCAGGCGACTGCGACGGCAGGACCGGCGCCAAGCAACCAGAGACCCCGCTCATCCGGGGTATCCACGGCAGTCCGATGGGGTTCCAAGGGCCTCAGGCCCTTGGCGGGTTGAGGGCGGAGCCCTCACCTCAACCACCTGTCGCAGAACTGCGACAGCCGCCGGGCGCATCCGCCGCGGGATGGGTGACAGGCGCGCCGCCTCCGCGCCAGCCTCGTCCCGATGCCATCCACGAACGGAGGCACGGAGGGAAGCATGACCAAGATCGACGGCCTGCAGGTGGCGGATTCCCCGTTCAAGCGCCGCTACGGCAACTTCATCGGCGGGCAGTGGGTAGAGGCGGCGAGTGGCCGCGTCTTCTCCAACATCTCGCCCGTCAACGGGCGCGTGCTGTGTGAGATCGCGCGCTCCGATGAGGTGGATGTCGAGCGCGCGCTGGACGCCGCCCATGCCGCGCGCGAGGCCTGGGGCCGCACCAATGCGGCCGAGCGCGCGCGGCTGCTGAACGCCATCGCCCAGCGCATGGAGGACAATCTCGACCTGCTGGCGCGGGCCGAGACGCTGGACAACGGCAAGCCGATCCGCGAGACGACCGCCGCCGACCTGCCGCTGGCCATCGACCATTTCCGCTATTTCGCCAGCTGCATCCGCGCGCAGGAAGGCACGCTGAGCGAGATCGACCACGACACCATCGCCTATCACTTCCATGAGCCGCTGGGCGTGGTCGGGCAGATCATTCCCTGGAACTTCCCGCTGCTGATGGCCTGCTGGAAGCTGGCGCCCGCGCTGGCCGCCGGCAATTGCGTGGTGCTGAAGCCCGCCGAGCAGACCCCGGCCTCCATCATGCTCTGGGCCGACCTGATCGGCGATATCCTGCCGCCGGGGGTGCTGAACATCGTCAACGGCTTCGGGCTGGAAGCCGGCAAGCCGCTCGCCACCAGCCCGCGCATCGCGAAGATCGCCTTCACCGGCGAGACGACGACGGGCCGGCTGATCATGCAGTATGCCAGCCAGAACCTCATCCCGGTCACGCTCGAGCTGGGCGGCAAGTCGCCCAACATCTTCTTCTCCGACGTGGCGGCGGAGGATGACGACTTCCTGGACAAGGCGCTGGAAGGCTTCACCATGTTCGCCCTCAACCAGGGCGAGGTCTGCACCTGCCCCAGCCGCGCCCTGATCCATGAAAGCCTGTACGACCGCTTCATGGAGCGCGCGCTGAAGCGCGTCGCCCAGGTGAAGCAGGGCGATCCGCTCGATCCCTCCACCATGATCGGCGCGCAGGCTTCCAGCGAGCAGCTGGAGAAGATCCTGAGCTACATCGATATCGGCCGCAGTGAGGGCGCCGAGGTGCTGATCGGCGGCGAGCGCAGCATCCTGCCGGGCGAGCTGGAGGGCGGCTTCTACATGCAGCCCACCGTCTTCCGCGGCAACAACCGCATGCGGGTCTTCCAGGAGGAGATCTTCGGGCCGGTCGTCTCCGTCACCACCTTCAAGGACGACGAGGATGCGCTGGCGATCGCCAATGACACGCTCTACGGCCTGGGGGCCGGCGTGTGGACGCGGGACGTGAACCGCGCCTACCGCTTCGGCCGCTCCATCCAGGCCGGGCGGGTGTGGACCAATTGCTACCACGCCTATCCCGCCCACGCGGCCTTCGGCGGCTACAAGCAGTCCGGCGTCGGGCGCGAGACACACCGGATGATGCTGGACCACTACCAGCAGACCAAGAACATGCTGGTGAGCTACAGCCCGAAGAAGCTGGGCTTCTTCTGATCCCGCGCCGGGGCCCGGGGAAGGACGCAGCCTCCCCGGGCCCCGCCATGGGGCTCGACCGCACCGCGCGGCTGTGGCACGCCCGGCCCATATGGCCGGGCTCCCACCTCCCATGATCCTCGTCAGCGGCATCGTCCACCGGAAGCCCGAGCTGATCCGGGAACAGGTCCTGCTCTACAACGCGGCGATGGGCGGCGAGGCCGCGTGCCATCACCTCCTGCATGTGAATGCCGAAGCCGTGCGGGAAGGATTGCTGGAGGCGCTGGACCTGCCCGCGAATGTCACGGTCAATCCCACGCATCTCCATTCGCGCCGGCCGACCTTCCTGGCCTGCCATGTCCTGAACCTGCTCCATGCCATGCGCGCCGGCCTGGAATACGGCCATGTCTACCTGCACACGGAATCCGACATCCCCTACCGCCCCGGCCTCGGCGCGCAGATCCGCGCGCATGATCTCGGCTTCGGGCGGCCGGCGGTCTTCGATCCCGGGCGGAGCCGCGGCGCCTGGGCAGGGCCGGTTGCCGAGGATTGGCGGCTCCGCCGCTTCGCGGACCGTTTCGGGGACGGCCGCATCTACACCTCGCGCTATGAGGGCTTCTTCGCCACGCGCGGGCTGATGACCGAGATCTTCGCGCAGATGATGGCGGCCTGGCCCATGGACGAGAACCACTGGCGCGGTGACTACCCCTATGAGGAATACGCCCTTCCCACCGTGACCGAGGCGGTGGTGGCGAACCGCGCGCTGCGGCGCACGCGCCATGCGGTGCTGACCACCTGTTCCAGCCGCGCCTATGGCCTGGCGGACCGGGAGGCGGTGCGACCCGAAAGCATCCCGCTGCTGGAGGCCGAGCCGCCCGAGATCTTCGCGACCAAATTCGTGCCGCACGACCTCCGCTCCCCCGTCCGCATCTTCGCCCGGCGCGCCCTGGGGCTGGAAAGATAGGCGCGCGGCGGGTGGCCCGGCATGGCGGCCGCCCCTATAGCTGGCCCTCGTGAGCGCCGCCCCTCCCGAATCCGCCTCCCCCGCCCAAGCGCCTTCACCGGGCGCCGTGCGGCACCAGCGGGCCGATGGCACCGCCGAGCTGCGTTTCGAGTGCCGGGGCGAGAGGAGCGTGCTGCGCCACCTGTATCAATCCGCCCCGCTGCGCGTGCTCTTCCCTCAGCCCGAGTCTGGGGAGCCGCCCCTGGCCGCGCTGGTGAACACGGCGGGGGGCCTGGCGGGCGGGGACCGGCTGCGGGTGGAGGCGCGGGCCTGCGCCGGCAGCACCGCCACGCTCTGCACCCCTGCGGCGGAGAAGCTGTACCGCTCCCTCGGCCCGGAAACCGGGATTGAGACCACCCTGCATATCGAAGCCGGCGCGACGCTCGAATGGCTGCCGCAGGAGACCATCCTGTTTGAGGGCGCACGGCTCCGCCGGCGGCTGGTGGCGGAGCTGGCCCCTGATGCGCGGCTGCTGGCGGCCGAGATGCTCGTCTTCGGCCGGGCCGCTCGCGGCGAGGTGTTCCGGCGGGGCAGCCTGCACGATTCCTGGCGCCTGCGGGTGGATGGCCGGCTGCGCTGGGCGGATGCCCTGCGGCTGGCCGAACCCGGGGCGGCCCTGGCGGACCCGTTCGGCTTCGGCGGCGCCGGGGCCTTCGCCACCCTTCTCTACGCCGCCCCGGACGCCGCCGCCCATCTTCCCGCCCTGCGTGAGGCCGCCGGCCCGCTGGGTGCCGCCACCCTCCCGCGTGAGGGTGTGGCGCTGATCCGCTGGCTCGGCCCCTCCGCCCCCGTGCGCGCTGCCCTGGCCGCCGCCATCCCGCCCCTGCGCGCCACCCTGCTGGGCCTGCCGCCCCTCCTCCCCCGGCTCTGGACCACCTGAGCCCGCCGCCGCCATACTTCCCGCCGCCCCCTCCAGCCGGAACGACCGATGCATCTGACGCCGCGCGAGAAGGACAAGCTGCTGATCGCCATGGCCGCGCAGGTGGCGCGCCGGCGCCTGGAACGCGGCGTGAAGCTGAACCACCCGGAGGCCGTGGCGCTGGTGAGCGACTTCGTGGTGGAGGGCGCGCGGGACGGCCGCAGCGTGGCCGAGCTGATGCGGGACGGCGCCACCGTCCTCACCCGGGAACAGGTGATGGAGGGCGTGGCCGAGATGATCCACGAGATCCAGGTGGAGGCGACCTTCCCCGACGGGACGAAGCTCGTCACCGTCCATCAGCCGATCCGCTGAGGAGGCGCGCATGATCCCCGGAGAGGTCTTTCCCGCCGAAGGCGAGATCGAGCTGAATGCCGGCCGCCCCGTGACGGAGCTGGAGGTGGCCAATACCGGCGACCGCCCGGTGCAGGTCGGCAGCCACTACCATTTCGCCGAGACCAATCCCGAGCTGGCCTTTAACCGGGAGAGGGCACGGGGCCTGCGGCTGGACATCGCGGCCGGCACCGCCGTGCGCTTCGAGCCCGGGCAGACGCGCACCGTGCGGCTGATCCCCCTGGCCGGGGCACGGATCGTGCACGGCTTCCGCGGCGACGTGGAAGGAAAGCTCTAGACGATGCCCGCCCGCATCTCCCGCTCGGCCTATGCCGGCATGTACGGCCCCACCACGGGCGACCGCGTGCGGCTGGCCGATACCGACCTGATCATCGAGGTGGAGCGCGACCTCACCACCTATGGGGAGGAGGTGAAGTTCGGCGGCGGCAAGGTGATCCGCGACGGCATGGGCCAATCCCAGGTCGGGCGCGACGGCGGGGCGATGGATACCGTCATCACCAACGCGCTCATCCTCGACCATACGGGCATCTACAAGGCCGATGTGGGCCTGCGGGACGGCCGCATTGCCGCCATCGGCAAGGCAGGCAACCCCGACACCCAGCCCGGCGTGGACATCGTGATCGGGCCGGGCACGGAGATCATCGCCTGCGAGGGGCGCATCCTCACCTCCGGCGGGATCGACGTGCATATCCACTTCATCTGCCCGCAGCAGATCGAGGAGGCGCTGGCCTCGGGCGTGACCACCATGTTCGGCGGCGGCACCGGCCCCGCCCATGGCACGCTGGCCACCACCGCGACGCCGGGCGCCTTCCACCTCGCCCGCATGCTGCAGGCGGCCGAAGGGTTCCCGATGAATCTCGGCTTCCTGGGCAAGGGCAATGCCGCCCTGCCGCGCGGCCTGGAGGAGCAGATCCTCGCCGGCGCCGCCGGGATGAAGCTGCATGAGGACTGGGGCACGACGCCCAAGGCGATCGACACCTGCCTGGCCGTGGCGGATGCGCTGGACGTGCAGGTGGCCATCCACACGGACACGCTGAACGAAAGCGGCTTCGTCGAGAGCACCATCCGCGCGATCGGCGGCCGCACCATCCAGGCCTTCCACACGGAAGGCGCGGGCGGCGGCCATGCGCCGGACATCCTGCGCCTGGTGGGCGAGGCGAATGTGCTGCCCAGCAGCACCAACCCCACCATGCCCTATACGGTGAACACGCTGGACGAGCATCTCGACATGCTCATGGTGTGCCACCACCTCGACCCGCGCATCCCCGAGGACGTGGCCTTCGCCGAAAGCCGCATCCGGCGCGAGACGATCGCGGCGGAGGACATCCTGCACGACCTCGGCGCCATCTCCATGATGTCGTCGGACAGCCAGGCGATGGGGCGCGTGGGCGAGGTGATCATCCGCACCTGGCAGACCGCGCATAAGATGAAGCAGCAGCGCGGCCGCCTGGCCGGCGAGAGCGGCGACAACGACAACCTGCGCGCCCGCCGCTACATCGCCAAATACACGATCAACCCCGCCATCTCCCAGGGCATCGCCGAGCATGTCGGCAGCGTGGAGGTGGGCAAGCTGGCCGATCTGGTGATGTGGAGCCCCGCCTTCTTCGGCGTGAAGCCGGAGATGGTGCTGAAATGCGGCACCATCGCCATGGCGCCGATGGGCGATCCCAACGCCTCCATCCCCACGCCCCAGCCCGTGCACTACCGCCCCATGTTCGGCGCCTTCGGCCGCGCGCTTCCGGCGGTGGGCGTCACCTTCACCTCCCAGGCGGCGCTGGAGGCCGGGATCGGCGAGAGGCTCCGCCTGGAACGCCCCTTGCTTGCCGTGCGCAACACCCGGGGCGGAATCTCGAAGCGCGACATGGTGCTGAACGACCTCTGCCCCCGCATCGAGGTGGATGCCGAAACCTATGAGGTGCGCGCGGATGGCGAGCTACTGGTCTGCGAGCCCGCGAAGGTGCTTCCCATGGCGCAGCGTTACTTCCTGTTCTGAGACCTGAGATGACCGAAGACACCCTGCCGCGCGCCACGAAGGTCCTGCCCGCCGGGCAATGGAATGCCGCCGAGGCGCGCGACACCGTCACGCTCGACTTCGACGATCGCCACCGCCGCCGCCGCCGCTACACCGGCGAGGGCGGGCTGGCCTTCCTGCTCGACCTGCCCGAGGCCACGGTGCTCCATGACGGTGACGGGCTGGCGCTGGAGGATGGCGGCGCCATCGCCGTGCGCGCCGCGCCGGAGCCACTCGTGGAGATCACCGCCGGGGACCGCGCGCATTTCGCCCGCCTCGCCTGGCATCTCGGCAACCGCCACCTGCCGGCGGAGATCGGGGCGGATCGCATCCTGATCCGCGACGACCACGTGATCACCGCCATGCTGCGCGGCCTCGGCGCCACGCTGCGCGCGGTGCAGGCGCCCTTCAACCCGGAGGGCGGCGCCTATGGCGAGCACAACCGGCAGACCGGGCACCATCACGGCCCGCAGCACGGGCATCACCATCACGACCATGGGCATGATCACTCCCATGATCACGGCCACAGCCACGACCACGGGCATGGCCATCACCATCACTGACCCAACCCAGGGGGGCGATGCCGCCCTCTACCGGCTGCTGGCCTGGACGTCGCCCGCCTATCCCGTGGGCGCCTACACCTACAGCCATGGGCTGGAGACGGCGGTGGAGGAAGGGGCGGTGACCAACCGCGCCGGCCTCGTCGCCTATGTCGAGGCTGCGCTGGGCCGCGGCGCGGGCGCCGTGGACGGACCTCTGCTTGCCGCCAGCTGGCGTGCCGCCCTGGCCGATGACACGGCGGCCCTGGACGAGGTGGCCGAACTGGCCGCCGCCTGGCGCGGCACCGCAGAGACCGCGCTGGAAAGCAGCGCACAGGGCGCCGCCTTCGCCTCCGTCACCGCCGCCGCCTGGCCGGAACCGCGTTTCGCCGCCCTCGTCGCGCGGCATCCGCGCCGGCTGGTGCATCCCGTGGCCTTCGGCGCGGCCGCGGGCTGGAACGGTATCCCGCTGCGCGCCGCGCTGTTCAGCTGGCTCGGGGCCTTCGCGGCCAATCTGGTATCCGCGGGCGTGCGGTTGGTGCCGCTGGGCCAGACCGATGGGCAGGTCGCCACCGCCACGCTGTTATCCGCCGTGCAGGCCGCGACCGAGGCAGCCCTCGTCACCGAACTGGACGAGATCGGCACCTCCGCGCCGATGCTCGATCTCTTCTCCATGCGCCACGAGACGCAGTATACGAGGCTTTTCCGCTCATGAACGCTTCGCCCCGCGCCGAGCCCGGCAACGGCCCCTTCCGCGTCGGCATCGGCGGCCCCGTGGGCTCCGGCAAGACCGCGCTGACCGACCGCCTGTGCAAGCATCTGCGCGACACGCATGACATCGCGGTCATCACCAACGACATCTACACGCGCGAGGATGCCGAGTTCCTCACCCGCTCCGGCGCGCTGGCGCCCGAGCGGATCACGGGGGTGGAAACCGGCGGCTGCCCGCATACCGCGATCCGCGAGGACGCCTCGATCAACCTCGCCGCCGTGCAGGACATGAACGAGCGCTTCCCGGAGCTGGAAATCCTCTTTATCGAGAGCGGCGGCGACAACCTGGCCGCCACCTTCTCCCCGGAGCTGGCGGACCTGACGATCTACGTCATCGACGTCTCGGCGGGGGACAAGATCCCGCGCAAGGGCGGGCCGGGCATCACGCGCTCGGACCTGCTGGTGATCAACAAGATCGACCTCGCCCCGCTGGTCGGCGCCGATCTCGGCGTCATGGACCGGGATTCGAAGCGGATGCGCGGCCAGCGCCCCTTCCTCTTCACCAACCTGAAGGAGAACAAGGGCGTGGCCGAGATCGCCGATTTCATCCTTCAATCCGGCGGCATCGAGCGCCGCAGCCTGCAAGGGAGTGCCGCCTGATGCGCCGCCTTCTTCTCCCCGCCCTCGCCCTGCTGCCCCTGCCGGCCCTGGCCCATACGGGCGGGGAGCACGCGATGGGCTTTTTCGCCGGCTTCGCCCATCCGCTGGGCGGGGCGGATCACCTGATGGCCATGCTGGCGGTCGGCCTCTGGGCCGGGCTGCTGGGCGGGCGCGCCGTGCTGGCCCTGCCGGCGGCCTTCCTCGCCGCCATGGCGGCCGGGTTCGGCCTCGGCGCGGCCGGTGTCGCCCTGCCCATGGTGGAAGCGGGCATCGCCGCCTCGGTGATCGTGCTCGGCGTTGCGGTGGCACTCGCCACGCGGCCGCCCCTGGGGCTTTCCCTGGCCCTGGCCGCTCTGTTCGGCCTGGCGCATGGCCATGCCCATGGGACGGAAATGCTGGCCGGCGCCGGCATCGCCGCCTATGCGGCCGGCTTCCTGCTGGCCACCGCCCTGCTGCACGCGGCCGGCCTCGGCCTGGCGCGGCTGCCGGCGCCGCGCATCCTGGCGCGCTCGGCCGGCGCCGCGGTGGCGCTGGCGGGCCTGTTCCTGCTCGTTCAGGGCTGACGGAGGAACGGAACCCCGGCGAGGGCTACGGACCGGGCCTTCCTTTCCGCGGGGCAAAGCCGCGGAAAGGAAGCGCCGCCTGGCCGCGTCAGCGCCCGGGCCCGGTCGAAAAGCCCTGGCCCCGCAACAGGGCCGCCGCGATGTCGCGCGCCCTTGCGAAGCCCTCCTGCGTCTGGCGGCTGATCGGGCCGCTGACCACCAGGGCCCCGATGAAGCGCCCGTCCTCCTCGAAGACCGGCAGGGCCACCGAGGAAAGCCCGGGGTCGCGCTGCCCCGCCGTGCTGAGATAGCCCTGGGCCAGCACCACCGCGGCATGGGGCGTCTCGCCGCCCGTATGGGCGAGCAGCACATGCGCGGCGGCGCCACCGGCGGAAAGGGGAAGCCGCTCGCCCATCTCCACCTGATGGCGCAAGGCCCGCGGGGCGTTCACCCGGCCGACGCAGACGCGGTACTCCCCATCCCGCTCATAGAAGGCGGCGCTTTCCCCTGTCCTTTCTGTCACCGCTTTCAGCACCGGCATCATGCGCGCGGGAAAATCGGTGGTCGCTTCATACAGGGCGGCGAGCCGCAGGGCGGCGGGGCCCGGGGTGTAGCGCCCGTCCTCGCCGCGCCGGACGAAGCCATGGGCGGCGAAGGTGTTGAGCATCCGCAGCAGCGTCGCCTTGTCCAGCCCGCTGAGGGCGGCGAATTCCCGGAGATGCAGGCGCGGATGCGCCTCCGTGAAGCAGGAGAGAACGAGGAGGGCGCGCGCCAATACGCCTGTGGGAGGCGCCTCGTTTCCGGGCGTCACGCCTGCCGTCATGCTGTGATCCGATGGTCTCGGGCCGAGCTTGACGTCGCTCCGGCCGGTTTCTAGGCTCCACTTCGCTCAATAAAACAAATTTCATCGAATGAAGCAAGGTGCCGGCATGACCGGCCCTACTCCCAAGGCCTGCCATGACCCATTCCGTCGAACCCACCATGCCGCGTACCCATAGCTCCCATTGGGGCGTGTTCCGCGCGCATTGGGCGGATGGGCGGCTGGTGGTCGCTCCCCATCCGGCAGACCCCGATCCCTCCCCCCTGCTGCAGAACTTCCCCGACGCGCTGCGCCACCGCGCCCGCATCGCACGTCCCATGGTCCGGCGGGGCTGGCTGGAGAACGGCCCCGGCCCCGACCGCCGCCGTGGCCGGGACGAATTCGTGGAGATGGGCTGGGACGAGGTGCTGGACCTGCTGGCCCGGGAGCTGGCGCGGGTGCGCGATGCCCATGGGCCAGAGGCGGTGTTCGGCGGTTCCTATGGCTGGTCCTCCGCGGGGCGCTTCCACCATGCGCAAAGCCAGGTGCACCGCTTCCTGAACACGGCGCTCGGCGGCTATGTGCGCTCGGTCAATTCCTACAGCGCCGGGGCCTCGGCGGTGATCCTGCCGCATATCCTCGGGCCGTTCGACGCGGTGTGCCGCCGGAACGTGACCTGGACGCAGATCCTGGAGCATACGGACCACGTCCTCGCCTTCGGCGGGATGGCCATCAAGAACAGCGCGGTGGCGAGCGGCGGCATCAGCCGGCATGTCGAGCGGGACTCCATGGCCCGTGCCCAGGCGCGGGGCACGCGCTTCATCCTCGTCTCGCCGCTGCGGACCGACCTGCCGGAGGAGGCGGGCGCGGAATGGCTGGCGCCCGTGCCGGGCACGGATGTCGCGCTGATGCTCGGCCTGGCCCATACGCTGGCCTCCGAGGGCCTGCATGACACCGCCTTCCTCGGCCGCTTCTGCGTCGGCTATCCGCAATTCGAACGCTACCTCCTGGGCCAGGAGGACGGGCAGGCGAAGGACGCCGCCTGGGCGGCCGCCATCTGTGGGATCGCGGCCGAGCGCATCGTCGCCCTTGCCCGGCAGATCGCGAAGGGCCGCACCCTCATCACCGTCGCGCAGTCGCTGCAGCGCGCGGAGCACGGCGAGCAGCCCGTGTGGATGGCGGCGGTCCTGGCGGCGATGCTCGGCCAGATCGGTCTTCCCGGCGGCGGCTACAACTACGCGCTCGGCAGCCTCGCGCATTACGGCAAGCAGCAGAACGCGGTGCCGATCCCGACGCTCGGGCAGGGCACGAACGGGGTGAAGAACTTCATCCCCGTCGCGCGCATCGCCGACATGCTGCTGAATCCCGGCGCCGAATACGACTACAACGGCCGGCGGATGACCTATGCGGACATCAAGCTGGTCTACTGGGCCGGCGGCAATCCTTTCCACCACCATCAGGACCTGAACCGGCTGCGCGAGGCCTTCGCGCGCATCGACACGCTGGTGGTGCATGAGCTGGCCTGGACCGCGACCGCGCGCCATGCGGATATTGTCCTGCCCTGCACCATGACGCTGGAGCGCGACGACATCGGCGCCGCAGCCACCGACCCGCTGATGGTGGCCATGCACAAGCTGGCCGAGCCCTTCGGCGAGGCGCGGGACGATTACGAGATCTTCGCCGCCCTCTCCCGCCGCCTGAGCACGGAGCAGGCCTTCACCGAGGGCCGCACCGCCCGTGAATGGCTGCGCCACCTCTACGCCCGCACGCAGGAGGCGCTGGCCGGGAAGGGCCTGCCCGCCCCCTCCTTCGACGAGTTCTGGGAAGCCGGGGAGATCACGCTTCCCTCCGCCCCCGATGACGGCGGCATCCTCCGCGCCTTCCGCGAGGACCCGGACGGCCAGCCCCTGCCCACGCCCAGCGGCAAGGTGGAGATCTTCTCCGAGACGGTGGCGGGCTTCGGCTATGACGACTGCCCCGGCCACCCGGCCTGGCTGCCGAAGGTGGAGGTGCCGGATGCGCGACACCCGCTGCAGCTGGTCGCGAACCAGCCCTACACCAAGCTGCACAGCCAGCTGGATTTCGGCGGCTACAGCGCGAGCCAGAAGCGGCGCGGCCGCGAGGTGGCGCGCATGAACCCCGCCGATGCCGCCTCGCGCGGGATCGGGGAGGGGGACATCGTGCGCCTGTTCAACGACCGCGGCGCCTGCCTCGCCTGCGCCTCCATCAGCGAGGATGTGCGGCCGGGGGTGGTGCAGCTTCCCACCGGCGCCTGGTACGACCCGGCGGACCCGAGGGAGGACAAGCCCCTCTGCGTCCACGGCAACCCGAATGTGCTGACGCGGGATGCCGGCACCTCGCGCCTGGCCCAGGGCTGCACGGGGCAGCTCACCATCCTGGAGGTGGAGCGCTTCGAGGGGAATCTTCCCCCCATCCAGGCCTTTGAGCCGCCCGTGCCCGTCTCCATCGGCTAAGGCGGGATCTGCTCTTGAACCTTCCATAAGACTTCACTTAATAAGAATACGATTATGGAAGGGCGGAAAGGCGTGGGGGCGACGACCCGGGATCTGGAGCGTCTGCAGGAGAAGGCGGCGGAGGCGGCGCGGATGCTGCGGCTCTTCGCCAACGAGAACCGGCTGCTCCTGCTCTGCCATCTCGCCGGCGAGGGGGAGATGACGGTGGGGGCGCTGGCGGAGGCGATCGGCCTTTCCCAGCCCGCCCTTTCCCAGCATCTCGCCCGGTTGCGAGAGGACGGGCTCGTCACCACGCGGAAGGAGGCCCAGGCGGTGTTCTACCGCCTCGCCGATCCGAAGGCCGAGCGGCTGCTGACGCTGCTGCGCGACCTCTATTGCCCGCCCAAAGGCTGAGCGAGGGATGGAGCAGCAGGCATGAGGACGATCACCCCGGTGGAGGCCGCCCGGATGCTGCGCGAGGGCGCGGCGCTGGTGGATATCCGCGAACCCGACGAGCACCGGCGCGAGCGCATTCCGGGCGCGCGCAACCTCCCGCTCTCGCGGCTGGAGGCCATGGAGCTGGCCGTGCCAGCGGGCCAGCCCGTGCTGTTCCATTGCCGCAGCGGTGCCCGCACCGGCGCGAGCAGCCAGCGCCTCGCCGGAAAGGCCGGGCCCTGCGAGGCCTATGTGGTGGAAGGCGGGTTGGATGCCTGGAAGGCGGCCGGCCTTCCGGTCGCGGAGGACCGGCGCCGGCCGATCGAGCTGATGCGGCAGGTGCAGATCGCCGCCGGCTCGCTCGTGCTGCTCGGCCTCGTGCTGGCCGCGCTCGTCTCGCCCTGGTTCCTGGCCCTTTCGGGCTTCGTCGGGGCGGGGCTGGTCTTCGCGGGCCTGACCGGCACCTGCGCCATGGGGGCGCTGCTCGGGCGCATGCCCTGGAACCGCGCCGCCGCGGCCTGAAGGAGGAGGACGCCACGGCGTCCTCCCCACCCCCGGAGTGGACCTAGCCGGCGACCTTTTCCCGGCTGTCCAGTCCGCGCTTCAGCATCCAGAAGCCGAAGGCATAGCCGAAGAAGATCAGCCCGTAGCCGAAAAGGGCGAAGCCGATATCGCCGGCACGCGACACGGCGAAGAGACCGATCAGCGCGATCAGCGCCGACAGGACGATGTAGAGCACGCGGCTCAGCGTGAAGCCGTTGGCGGGCATGGCGGGTTCTCCCGGGGTTCGTCGAAGAGGATACGGCTGGCGGCCCCGTCGGGGTCGTCATACTGGCCGTTCTTCAGCGTCCAGCCGAAGAACAGCAGGGCGAGCACGCCCAGCCCGAAGGCGAGCGGCACGAGAAGGGCGAGCGCGGTCACTGGGAAGCCTCCCGCCCCACGCGGAGCGCATTGAGGATGACGGCGAGCGAGGAGGAGGCCATCACCAGCGCCGCGATCAGCGGCGTGACGATGCCGGTGATGGCGGTCGGCACGGCGATGACGTTGTAGACCAGGCTGAAGGCGATGTTCTGCCCCGCGACGCGCTGCGCCTTGCGCGCGGTGGCGATCGCGGCCGGGAGGGGGGAGAGGCCCTCTGCCCGCAGGACCAGGTCGGCGGCGGATTGCGCGAGGTCCGTGCTGCCGGCCGGGCTGGCCGAGGCATGGGCGAGGGCGAGGGCCGCCGCATCATTGATGCCGTCGCCCAGCATCAGCGGGCGGTGGCCGGCGGCGCGCAGCGCCTCGATGCGCGCGGCCTTGTCGGCGGGGGTGGCGCCGGCCTGCCATTCGGCGATGCCGAGCTGCTCCGCCGCATGGGCGACCACGGAGGACGCATCGCCCGAGAGCAGCTCCACCCGCAGGCCGAGCTGCCGGAGCTTGGCCACCGCTTCCGCCGCATCCGGGCGCAGCGGGTCGGCGAAGCGGAAGGCCACCGGCTCGGCATCCGGGGCGGCGCGGTACCACAGGGTCGGGCCCTGCTCCTCCGCGCCGGCGAGGCCGCAGAAGGCGGCGCTGCCCAGGCGCTCGCCGCCGCGGCGCAGCCCGGCGCCGGGGATTTCCTCCACCCCCGCGGCGGCCGCAACGGCGGGGCACGCCGCGAACAGGGCGCGGGACAGCGGGTGGCGGCTGTTCGCCGCCAGCGCGGCGGCGGCCTCCAGCGCCCCTGCGGCGCGGGCCTCATCGGCCAGCAGTTCCGGGCGGCCCGTGGTCAGCGTGCCGGTCTTGTCCAGCACCGCCACGTCGCAGGTGGCCAGCCGCTCCAGCGCCGTGGGGGAACCGACCAGCACGCCGCGCCGGAACAGCGCGCCCACCGCCACCACCTGCACGGCGGGCACCGCGATGGCGAGGCCGCAGGGGCAGGTGACGATGAGCGAGGCGACGGCCGGCACCAGCGCGGCCTGCCAGGACACGCCCATGCCGAACCACCAGCCCAGGAAGGTGGCCAGCGCGACGACATGGGCGATGGGCACATAGACCCGCGCGGCGCGATCCGCGATCGAGACGTAGCGGCCGCGTGCCTGCTCCGCGCGTTCCAGCATCCGCGCGACGGCGGCCAGCGATCCTTCGGAGGCGGCGGCGGTCACGCGCTGCACCAGGGCCGCGCCGAGATTCACCGCGCCGGCCGGCAGGGGCGCGCCGGCGGAGAAACGGCGGGGCAGGCTCTCGCCCGTGGTCGCGGCGGTGTCGAGCAGGGCCTCGCCCCCCTCCAGCACGCCGTCGAGCGAGAGGCGCTCGCCCGGGGCGACCAGCAGCCGGTCACCCGGCCGCACCTGTTCGGCGCCGATGCGATGGGGCGCGCCATCCGCCTCGAGCCGCGTCACCTCGGCCGATTGCAGCGCCAGCAGCTCCGCGCAGGCCTGGCGGGCGCGGCGGCGGGCGGCGCGGTCCAGAACCCGGCCGCCGAGCAGCAGGGCGAGCAGCGCGGTGGCGCCGTCGAACCAGGTGAAGGGGCCGTTGCGCAGGGCCTCCGACAGGCTCATCGCCGTGGTGGCGAGAACGCCGAGGGAGACGGCCATGTCCATGTTGATCCGCCCGGCGCGGAGCGCGGCGATGGCGGAGCGGTAGAAGGGCATGCCGGCCACGAGCACCACCGGCATGGCGACCAGCGCCGCCAGCCAGTGCATCAGCCCGCGCGTGCCCTCGCCCATGTCGCTGCCCACCCAGACGGCGACGGAGAGCATCATCACGTTGGAGGCGCCGAAGGCGGCGATGCCGAGCGCCCGGATCAGCGCCTTTTCCTCGCCATCCTCGGTGGCGCGGAGGCAGGCGGCGGACCAGGGCGCGACCTGGAAGCCCAGCCGCGCGACCAGGCCGGCCAGCGCCTCGGCCTTTTCCGCCGGGCCGCGCCAGGTGACGGTCAGTCGCCGCGTGGCGAGGCTCGCCCGCGCGCCCAGCACCGCCGGATCAGCGGCCAGGGCCTGCTCGACCAGCCAGACGCAGGCGCCGCAGGTCAGGCCGGCCACCATGAGGTCGAGCCGGTGCTCCGCGCCGCCGCGCAGCGGCTCCGCGCGAGCGGCGAAATCCACCGGCGGCAGGGCGGTGGGGCGGATGGAGCCGAAGCTCGCCTCCCGCCGGCGGTAGAAGGCATCGAGCCCCAGGCCGGAGATGAGGGCGGCCGCCCCCTCGCAGCCCGTGCAGCAATAGCGGCCGCCGCCCGGCGGGACCGGTGCGCCGCAATGGGCGCAGGCCGCGGCGGAGACGCGCGGGGCTTCGGTCTCGAAACGGGCGGGCAGCGCGGTCACGGGAAGATCAGCCTTTCGCGCAGCTCCACCCGGTCCGTGCCACGGGTCACGGTCAGCACCGCCTCCCAGGCGCCGGGGGCGGGAAGCTCGACCGCCGAGCGCCAGCTGCCCGGGGCGGCGGGGTGGAAGGTCAGCGGCACGGCGGCGCGCTCCAGCGGGCGATGAAGGCTGCCCGTGACCTGCGCATCGGCGGGAAGCGGGCTGCCATCGGGCAGGCGGACGGAGACGGCGAGCGCCCCCGCATCGCGGGCGATCTCGCTCCGCCAGCCCAGCGCCTGCTGCCGCGCGGCCTCGGCCAGCACCTCGCCATAGCCGCGCCCACGGTCATAGGCACCGGTTATGGTGGTGCCGCTATAGGTGCGGATGGCCGCGGTGATCAGCACGCCATTGACGGCGATCACCAGGCCGAAGGCACCGACGAATGCCCAGGGGATCCAGCGCCCGCGCCGGGCGGGGGTAGCCATCGCGCTCATGTGCGGGGCCTCAGGAAGGTGGTGCCGACGGAAGCGCGCTCGGCGCCGCCATCGGCGGGAAGCAGGCGGATGATGAGCGGCGTGCTCTCCTCATCCGGCCGGCCGAGAGGAGAGGTCAGGATGAAAAGGCGGAACTCGGCCACGCTGTCCGGGCGGGTGACGACCACGGGATGGCCGGCGGCATCGGCCTCCTGCCCATCCAGCACCTGCCAGGAGGCACCGGGGGGCAGCCCGTCCACGACGACGGCGAGGCGGTCCGGGCTGTGGCGGCGATCGGAGATCTTCAGCGTGTAGCTGTTGCGGATGCTGCCATCGGCGAGGCGGACGAAAAGCGGCGAGCGGTCGCGCAACGCCTCGACGGAAACCGGCACGCGGCTGGCGAGGCCGAGCAGCATGATGCCGCTGATCAGCGTCAGCGCGGCGGCATAGAGATAGGTGCGGGGGCGCAGAAGCTGCGCGGGGCGGCGCGCGGCCATGCCGGGCGCGCAGCGGGCGGGGCCCGGCGGGATGGCGGCGGTGGCGGCCCCGGCGGCGGCGAGGTTGCCCACGGTCTCGAAGCCGATCAGCCCCTTCTCCCGGCCAAGCTTGGTCATGATGCCATCACAGGCATCGATGCAGAGGCCGCAATTGATGCAGGCGAGCTGCATGCCGTCGCGGATGTCCACGCCGGTCGGGCAGACATTCACGCAGGCTCGGCAATCGACGCAGTCGCCCACGCCGGCATCGCGCGCCTTGCCACGCGGCTCGCCGCGCCAGGCGCGGTAGGAGACGGCCAGGCTGTCCTGGTCCAGCATCGCGGCCTGGAAGCGCGGCCAGGGGCACATATAGGTGCAGACCTGTTCCCGCGCCCAGCCGGCGAGAAGATAGGTGGTGAAGGTGAAGAGGCCGATGAAGCCGAGCGTGGTCAGCGGCACGTCGAAGGCGAGCACCTCGCGCGCGAGGGTCGGGGCATCGGTGAAGTACATCACCCAGGCACCGCCCGTGATCGCGGCGATCACGACCCAGGCCGCGTGCTTGCCGATCTTCAGGCCCCAGTCGGCCGCGTTCCAGCGCTCCTTGCGGTCGCGCTTCATGCGGGCGTTGCGGTCGCCCTCGATCCAGCGCTCGACCAGCATGTAGAGGTCGGTCCAGACGGTCTGGGGGCAGGTGAAGCCGCACCAGACGCGCCCGAAGAGGGAGGTGGCCGCGAAGATCGCGATCGCCCCCAGCAGCAGGAGGCCCGTGAGGTAGTAGACCTCCTGCGGCCAGATCTCGAGCCAGAGGAAGAACAGGCGGCCATGCTCCATATCCACGAGCACCGCCTGGTCCGGCTGGCCGGGACCACGGTCCCAGCGCAGCCATGGCACGAGGTAGTAAAGCCCGAGGCAGAGGGTCAGGATCACCCACTTCGCGCGACGGACCGGCCCCTGCACCGCCTGCGGATAGACCCGCACGCGGCTGGCGTAGAGCGGCTGCTCCCGGTCGTCGGCCGCGAAGGCCTCAGGCTTCTGGATACGGCTCACTGCGGGGCGGCCTCCGTACCGCCGAGGCTGTGGATGTAGACGGTCAGCATCCGGATGGTCGCCGGATCCAGCCGCTTCTCCCAGGCAGGCATCACGCCGCCGCGCCCGAAGGACACGGTACGCAGGAGGCTCGCCTTGTCGCCACCGAAGAGCCAGACCTGATCGTCCAGCCGCGGCGCGCCCATCTCCCGGTTGCCCTCGGCGCGCTCGCCATGGCAGCTCGCGCAGTTCTCGGCGAAGACCGCGGCGCCCCGCCTGGCCGCGGCCGCATCGGTCGCGCGGTTGGTGAGGGAGAGCACATGCTCCACCACGTCATTCGCCTGGGCTGCGGTCAGCATGCCATCCGCCACGAAGCGGGGCATGAGGGAGGCGCGGGTGGCGTCGTCATCCGGGGCACGGATGCCGTGGCGGATGGTCTGCTCCACATCGGCCAGCGTGCCGCCCCAGAGCCACTCGTCATCCGCCAGGTTGGGGAAGCCGGTTGCGCCCTGGCCGCCCGCGCCATGGCAGCCGGCGCAGGTGTTGGCGAAGGCCACGCGGCCGCCCGCCATGGCATAGGCGCGCAGGTCCGGGTCGGCCACGATCTGCGCGGGCTCGGTCGCGCGCAGCCGGGCCAGCATCGGCTCGGCGGCGCTCGCCTGGGCCGCGCGGTCCTGGTCGGCCGCGCCGCGCGCGGTGTAGCCGAGCAGGCCCGTGGCGCCGCTGATGGGCAGGGCGGGGTAGAGGACCACCCACAGCGCCGCGAAGGCGATGGTGGCGTAGAAGGTCCAGAGCCACCACTTCGGCAGCGGCGTGTTCAGCTCCCGGATGCCGTCCCACTCATGGCCGGTGGTGGCGGTGCCGGTAACCTCGTCGCGTTCGACAACATGAGACATGGCGGCGCGCTCCTACTCGGCCTCGCGCAGCGGGATCTGCCGCGCGCGCTCGAACTTCTCCCGGCGGCTGGGCAGCAGCGCCCAGGTGACGATCCCGCCGAAGAGCACGAAGAACCAGACGATCCAGGTGGTCAGCAGCAGGCTGTGGAATTGTTCGATGGTCATCCCGCCCTCCTCACTGCTGCCGCAGCCGCTCGGGGGTCGCCTCGGTGAAGTCCACCAGGGTGCCGAGCATCTGCAGATAGGCCACCAGCGCATCCATTTCGGTGATGGCGCGGGCGTTGCCGTCCGGGTCCATCTGCCGCGCGCGGCCGTAGCGAGCCGAGAAGGCGCTGCCGTCCTCGGCCGGCCTCGCCTGCGCCTCCAGGTCGGCGCGGGCATTGGCGACCATCGCATCGGTGTAGGGCACGCCGGCGGTGCGCAGCGTGGCCATGCGCTGGCCGATGTCGTGATAGTCCAGCGGGCGGTCGAGGAAGGCGTAGGAGGGCATGATGCTCTCCGGCACCAGGTGCCGCGGGTTCCGCAGGTGCAGCACATGCCACTCGTCGGAGTATCGGCCGCCGACGCGGGCGAGGTCAGGCCCCGTGCGCTTGCTGCCCCACTGGAACGGGTGGTCGAACATGCTCTCCGCGGCCAGGGAGTAGTGGCCGTAGCGCTCCCGCTCGTCGCGGAAGGGGCGGACCATCTGGCTGTGGCAGGTGTAGCAGCCCTCGCGCACATAGATGTCGCGCCCGGCCTGCTCGAGCGGCGTGTAGGGGCGGATGCCGCCCACACGCTCGATCGTGCTTTCCACCGTGAAGAGCGGGATGACCTGCACGAGGCCGCCGATCGAGATGGTGATCAGGGTGAGCACGCCGAGCAGAACCAGGTTCCGCTCGATCGTGCCGTGGTTGAAGCGGATGCCGAACATCGCCGGTCCTTCCCTCAGGCCGCGGCCGGCAGGGTGGATGCGTTGGGGAGGGCGACAGGCGCCTCCGCCACCGGCATGCGCACCGTGCGCCACAGGTTGTAGGCCATGAGCAGGGCGCCGGTGAGATAGAGGACGCCGCCCAGGGCACGGATCACGTAGTAGGGGTGCAGCGCGGCCACCGTCTCCACGAAGGAGTACTGGAGGAAGCCGAGATGGTCATAGGCGCGCCACATCAGGCCCTGCATGATGCCGGACACCCACATCGAGGTGATGTAGAGCAGGATCCCGAGGGTCGCGATCCAGAAGTGCCAGCTCGCCAGGCGCTCCGAGTAGAGCTTGGTGCGGCCCCAGAGGCGCGGCACGAGCCAGTAGAGCACGCCGAAGGTGATGAAGCCGTTCCAGCCCAGCGCACCGGAATGCACGTGGCCGATGGTCCAGTCCGTGTAGTGCGAGAGCGAGTTCACGGCGCGGATGGACATGACCGGCCCCTCGAAGGTGGCCATGCCGTAGAAGCCGACGGCCGCGACCGAGAAGCGCAGGCCGACATCGGTGCGCAGCTTGTCCCAGGCACCCGAGAGCGTCATCAGCCCGTTGATCATGCCGCCCCAGGAGGGCATCCACAGCATGATGCTGAACACCATGCCCAGCACCTGCGCCCAGTCGGGCAGCGCGGTGTAGTGCAGATGGTGCGGGCCGGCCCAGATATAGAGGAAGGTGATGGCCCAGAAGTGCACGATGGACAGGCGGTAGGAGTAGATCGGCCGGTCCGCCTGCTTCGGCACGAAGTAGTACATCATCCCGAGGAAGCCGGCGGTCAGGAAGAAGCCCACCGCGTTGTGGCCGTACCACCACTGGATCATCGCATCCTGCACGCCCGAGGCCGCGCCATAGGACTTGGCGCTGCCGAAGCTGGTGGGGATGGCGACGTTGTTGCCCAGATGCAGCACGGCGACCGTGATGATGAAGGCCAGGAAGAACCAGTTGGCGACGTAGATATGCGGCTCCTCGCGCCGCAGGATCGTGCCGCCGAAGACGACGAGGTAGGAGACCCAGAGCACCGTCAGCCACAGGTCCGCATACCACTCGGGCTCGGCGTATTCCTTGCCCTGGGTGATGCCCAGCAGATAGCCGGTGGCGGCGATGACGATGAAGAACTGGTAGCCCCAGAAGAGGAACCAGGCGGCATCCTCCCCGCCCAGCAGCCGCGCGCGGCAGGTGCGCTGGACGACATAGAGGCTGGTGAGGAAGAGCGCGTTGCCCCCGAAGGCGAAGATCACCGCCGAGGTGTGCAGCGGGCGCAGCCGCCCGAACGTGGTGAACTCGATTCCCAGGTTGAGCTGGGGATAGGCGAGCTGCAACGCGATCACCACGCCGGCCAGGAAGCCGGCGATGCCCCAGAACACCGTGGCGATGGCGAAGGCGCGCAGCGGCGCATCCACGTAGTCGGGCTGCGGGCGCGATCGGGGGCCGGCGCCGGTGCTCGGGACGGCCTGGGCTGTCAAACCCTCTGGCATGGGGCACTCCTATTGATCCGCGCGTGGTCCCACGCCCCGCGCGAGGGTTCCTTGATCAAGATCAACCGCCGCCCGCCGTGCGGAGCGCGAGGGCGGCGAGCGCCGCCCCGTTCACCGCCAGCGCGGCCGCCGAGGCGAAGCGCAGCCCCGCACCGAAGCGCCGGCCGAAGAAGCGCCCGAGCAGCGCGACCCCGGCGAGGGCCGGGATGGTGCCGGCGACGAAGGCCATCATGGCGAGCGCCCCGGCCAGGGCGCTGCCGGCCGCCATGGCGCCCGCCAGCGCGCCGTAGAGAAGGCCGCAGGGCAGGGCTGACAGCATGAAGCCGAGGAGAAAGCCCCGCCCGGGACCCGGGGGGGCGCGCAGCACCCGCCCCAGGGCGGGGAAGCCCGGCAGCGAGGGGTGCGGCAGGCGCGGGCGCAGCCAGGCCGGCAGGGGCAGGCGCGCCCCGGCCTGGGTCAGCATGACGAGCGCCGCCAGCGCCAGCGGCAGGGCCAGCAGGCCGCGCGAGAGGGTGGAGGAAAGCAGCCCGGCCGTTCCGCCGGCCAACGCTCCGAGCCCGGCGTAACCGGTCAGCCGGCCCGCGTGGTAGGGCAGCAGGGCCGCGCCCGCCAGCCGCGCCAGGCGGCCACCGGGCGGGGAATCGGCGATCTGGGCGATGACGAAGGGGCCGCACATCCCGGCGCAATGCGTCACACCGCCCGCCAGGCCGGCCAGCAGCATCGCACCCATCAGCGCGAGCATTCCCTGGGCACCGAGGGCGGTCAGCCCATGCAGGCAATCGGACAGCATGCCCGCCTGTCGCATGGCAGCCCTTAAGGGGGCCTTGATCTAACGCAAGGCACGGATGCGGGCCGTGCTAGATGGCAGCCGAATCCTGTTGGGTGCGGATCAGCGGCGCGACGCGCCGGGCCCCGGTTGCATCGCCCCGGCCATTTGCGTTGGATACCGCCCGATGTCGCTTCTCTCTCGCCTCCTGTCGCTGGTGGGCCTGGCCTTGCTGCCCGCCCTGGCGGCGCTTGTCTGGGGCGCGCTGGAGGCGGGGCGGGACCGGGAGGCGGCGTCGCGGGACGAGGCACTCCGCCTCGTGCGGCTGGTGGCGGCGGATCATCAGCGCCTGGCGGATGGAGCCCAGCAACTACTGACGACCTTGGGCAACCTGCGGGCGGTCCGGGCTCTCGACCAGGCGGAGTGCCAGTCCTTCTTCCAGCGCATCATGGCGGACTTCCCCCGCTACGTGGTGCTGGCCACGGCCCAGAATGACGGGCGGGTGGTCTGCTCGGCCCAGCCCAGCGCCTATGGCAACAATGTCGGGGACCGCGACTACTTCCGCCGGGCCCTGGCGGAGGGGCGGTTCGTGGTCGGCGGCTTCGTGCTCGGGCGCGCCTCGGGGCAGAGCAGCTTCCATTTCGCCCAGCCCTTCAGCGACAATGCGGGGCAGGTGGCCGGAGTGGTCCATGCCGCCATCGGGCTGAACTGGCTGGGCGAGCAGATGGCCCGCGTGCCGCTGCCCCCCGCGGCGGAGCTGGCCATCGTGGACCGGAACGGCATCGTCCTCGCCGCCCGTCCGGGCGCCGGCTTCAGCGTCGGGGAACCGGTTCGGGGCCCGGTTCGCGGCTTCCTGGACCGCCAGGCGGAAGGGGTGGAGGAGGTGGTGAGCGACACCGGCGCCCGCCGGATCTACGCCTATCTGCCGCCGAGCCGGAGCGGCGCGCATCTCGTCGTCGTCAGCCTCGACCAGGCTGCCATGCGGGCCGAGGCATCCAGCGCGGAGCGCCAGGGCGCCTTCGTCCTTCTGGGCACCACGCTGCTCGCCCTCGGCCTGACCGTGCTCGGCGCCCGCAGCCTGATTCGCCGGCCCGTGGACCGGCTGCTGGAGGCAGCCAAGCGTTGGCAGGCCGGCGACCTCTCCGCGCGCCTGCAGGACGCGGAAGGCGGCCGCTCCGAATTCGCCCGGCTCGCGGCGGCTTTCAACGCCATGGCGGAAGCCACCGAGGCGCGCGAGCATTCCCTGCGCGACAGCGAGGCGGAGTTCCGCGCCATCTTCGAGACCGCGGCCGTGGGCGTGGCGCAGCTGGACCTGCGGGAGGCGCGGATCGAGCGCGTGAACCGTCGCTTCTGCGATCTCATGGGCCAGGAGGAGGTGGCGCTGGTCGGCCAGCGCCTGCCCGACCGCGTGCATCCGCTGGACCGGCGCGACCATGAGCAGGGCCTGGAGCGACTCCGGCGCTTCGGCCAGAGCACGATCGAACACCGCGTGACGCGGGGCGACGGCACGGTGCGCTGGCTGCGCGCCTTCGCCTCGGTGTCCGAACGGCTGGGTGGCGAGCCCAGCCGGGCGGTCGCGGTGTTCCAGGACGTGACCGAGCAGCGGCTCGCCGAGGAGGTGAATGCGCGGCTGGCGGCGATCGTCACCTCGGCCGCCGAGGCGATCATCAGCCTGTCCGGCGATGACGGGCGGATCATGACCTGGAACCGGGGGGCGGAAGCCCTGTTCGGCTATCCGGCCGAGGAGGCAATCGGGCGGAGCATGGCCCTGCTGCTGCCGCCCGAGGACGAGGAAGGGGCCTTCTATCCCCGCGCGCTGGCCGGGGAGAGCATCCGCGACCGTGAGGCCGTGCGCCTGGCCAGCAATGGCGAGCGCCTTCCGGTCGCCATCACCATGACCCGTATGCTGGCGGCGGATGGCCGGGTGATCGGCGTCTCCGTCATCCTGCGGGACCTGCGGGAGCGCCGCGCGGCCGACCAGCACCAGCGGCTGCTGATGCGCGAGATCGACCATCGGGCGAAGAACGTCATGGCGGTGGTGCGGTCCCTCGTGCAGCTCTCGCCCAAGAACGACCCGGCGGCCTTCGCCAAGGCGATCGAGGGACGGATCTCGGCCATGGCGCGCGCCCACAGCCTCCTGGCCCGGGATGGCTGGGAGGGCGGTTCCCTCCGCGAGCTGGCGGAGGAGGAGGTGGCCGCGCGGGAGGGCGGGCAAGGAGGCCCGAGCCGCGTGGAGCTGGATGGCCCCGCCATCATGCTGAAGCCGGATGTGGTGCAGCCGCTCTCGATGGTGCTGTACGAGCTGGTGACCAATTCCACCAAATACGGGGCCCTTTCCCGCCAGGAGGGGCGGGTGACGCTGCACTGGCACCTCGCGGCGGAGAGGGACGACGCGGGCCCCGGGCTCGTGCTCACCTGGACCGAGCAGGGCGGCCCGCCGCTGGAGGCGCCGCCCGCCCGGAAGGGCTTCGGCTCGCGGCTCATCGAGGTCACCGTGCGTCACCAGCTCCGCGGCTCGGTGACGCAGGACTGGAGGCCGGAGGGGCTGTCCTCGCGCATCGAACTGGGCGCGGGCTGCATCGCGTCCGTCGGCGCCTCCACCGAGGCGGCACGCGGCGCGGCTCCCTCCGTCGCCGCGCCCCCCTTCGGCGGCGCGCTGAAGCGGGCGCGGGTCCTGCTGGTCGAGGATGAGGTCCTGGTCGCGGTCGAGGCCGCCGATTCCCTCACCGCGGCGGGCTGCGAGGTGCTGGGCCCGGCCGCCACGCTGGAGGAGGGCATCGCCCTGGCCCAGCGGGGGGGAAGCATCGACGTGGCCATCCTCGATATCAGCCTGTTCGGGAAAGAGGTCGTTCCCCTGGCCGATATGCTGGTGGCGCGCGGGGTACCTGTCCTCTTCGCGACCGGTTATGGAGAGGCGCCCGCGGGGCATGAGAACGCCCCCGTGCTGACCAAGCCGATCCGGCCCGAGGACCTGGTCGGGGCCGTGCGCCGCCTGGCCGGTTCCAGGCCGCCGGAGGCGTAAAGGGGCCAGGCCTCTTCACAGGCCCGCTAGGAAGGCCTTAAGAGCGCCGTGTTTTCCATGGGGAATTCGGATCGGTCCTTCTGCGGGCCGTGCATCCGTGTTGAGGAGAGGTGAGAGAGTGTCGAAGAAGTTCCTGACCGACGTGATCCAGCAATCGTCGGACATGACCGGCGTCGCCGCCGGCCGCCTCGCGGCCGAGATCATTGCCGCGATCAAGTCCGAGATCGTCGAGAACGGGCGCTTCTCCCTGCCCGACTTCGGCTCCTTCACGGTGCGCGAGACCCCGAAGCGCACCGCGCTGAACCCGCGCACGGGTGAGAAGGTGGCCGTGAAGGCGGGCGCCACGGTGAAGTTCAAGGCCAGCCCGTCGCTGAAGGTCGCGGCCTTCGCCGGCGCCAAGAAGGCCAAGCGCAAGGCCGCCAAGACCAAGGGCGAGTAATTCCGTCGCCCTCTTCTCTCCGGCGCGCCGGGGCCATGCCCAAGCAGGCCCGCGCGCCGGAGACGTCGCTCTACGGAGCGGTGAAGGCGCATCTGGAATCCCTGGGCTACGAAGCCAAGGGCGAGGTGTGCGGCTGCGACATCGTCGCGCTGCGCCCGGGCGAGCCGCCCTTTCTCGTCATCACCGAACTGAAGATGAGCTTCACGCTCGACCTGCTGCTGCAGGGCGTGGATCGCCTGGCCGCCGCGGATGAGGTGTGGCTGGCCATCCGCGCCTCGCGCCGCGGGCGCGACCGGGACCGGCGCGTGCACAAGCTCTGCCGCCTGCTCGGCTTCGGCCTGCTCGCCGTGGATGCGGCAGGGAAGCGGGTGGAGGTGCTGGCGGAACCCACGGCCTACCGCCCCCGCGCCAATCCCCGGCGGCGCGCGCTGCTGCTGCGCGAGCACCGGAACCGCAAGGGCGACCCGAACCAGGGCGGCGCATTCCGTGCCCCGATCATGACGGCCTACCGTCAGCAGGCCCTGGCCTGCGCCGAGGCCCTGCGCCCGGGCCCGGCGGCGGTGAAGCATCTCCGCGTCGTCGCGCCGGAGGCCCCGCGCATCCTGCAACGCAACGTCTATGGGTGGTTCGAGCGCGCCTCGCGCGGCGTGTACCGGCTGACAGAGGCCGGGTCCGACGCGCTGCAAGGGATGCGGCCGGAGAGCTGACCCGGCCGCCGACGGGCTCCGGCGGGAGCGAAGGCGGAAGCCGGCCCCCCAGGGTGGCGCCGCCGGATCAACCCAACCCCGTCATCTTCCCGGGGTTGAGGATGCGCGCGGGGTCCAGCGTGTCGCGCAGGCGTCCCATCAGCTCCATCTCCACCGGGTCCTTGTAGCGCCGCAATTCGCCGGCCTTCAGCAGGCCAATTCCATGCTCGGCCGAGATGGAGCCGCCGAGATCGACCACGATGTCGTGGACAATGCCGTTCATCTCCTCCCACCGCGCGAGGAAGGCCGCCTTTTCCATCCCCTCGGGCTGGGTGAGGTTGTAGTGGATGTTGCCGTCGCCGAGATGGCCGAAGGCGCAGATGCGCGCGCCCGGCATGGCGGCCGCCACCGCTTCCCCGGCGCGGCGGAGGAAGACGGGCACGCGGGAGACGGGGACGGAGACATCGTGCTTGATGCTGCCGCCCGCCTTTTTCTGTGCCTCCGGAATGCCTTCGCGCAGGCGCCAGAGCGCCGCCGCCTGCTCCAGGCTTTCGGCGATCACGGCATCCGCTACCAGCCCCGCCTCGAAAGCCTGTTCGAGCAGGGATTCCAGCACCGGCCGCAAGGTGCCATCGGCATCCGAGCCCGCCAGCTCGATCAGCGCGTAGACGGGATGGCGCTCGGTGAAGGGGCTCTGCCCGCCCGTATGGCGCTCCACGATCTCCAGCGCGAAGGAGGAGACGAGTTCGAAGGCGGTCACCGCCTCCCCCGCCCGGTCGCGCGCCATGGAGAGGAGGTTCAGCGCATCGGCCGGGTCACCCAGCGCACAGAAGGCCACCTGCCGGTCCGTCAGGCGGGGGAAGAGCTTCAGCACCGCGCGGGTGATGATGCCCAGCGTGCCCTCGCTGCCGATGAACAGGTGCTTCAGCGCGTAGCCGGTGTTGTCCTTGTGCAGGGCACGCAACCCGTTCCACACGCGGCCATCGGCCAGCACCACCTCCAGCCCCAGCGTCAGCTCCCGCGCATTGCCGTAGCGCAGCACGTTGATGCCGCCCGCATTGCTCGCGAGGTTGCCGCCGATCTGGCAGCTTCCCTGCGCGCCGAGGCTGAGCGGGAAGAGGCGGCCCTGCGCCTCCGCCGCCGCCTGGATATCGGCCAGCACGCAGCCCGCCTGCACCGTCATCGTGAAGTTGAGCGGGTCCACCTCCTCGATCCGGTTCATCCGGCCGAGGGAGAGCAGCACCTCATGCGCGCCCGAGACGGTGCCGCCGACAAGGCCGGTGTTTCCGCCCTGCGGCACGATGGGAACGCCGGCCTCCGCGCAGATCCGCACCGCCGCCGCCACCTCTTCCGTGCTGCGGGGGCGGAGGACGATGGGCGCCTCGCCGCGATAGAGGCTGCGTTCCTCCACCAGATAGGCGGTGCGGTCGCCGTCCTCGGTCAGCACCGTGCCGTCCGGCAGGGCCGCGCGCAGCCGTGCCGCCAGCTCGGCGGGCACGCGCCGGGCGTCGCGGGCCGCAGGGTCCAGCGCCAGGGGGAAGGGCGCGCCGCTCATGCCGCATTCTCCAGCCCAGGCCGCGCCGGCTGGAAGACCGGCCCCAGCCGCCGGTCCAGCCCGGCCTCTCCCGCGCCGAAGCCGCGGCACCAGGCGACCACGGCCTCCCGCGCGCGGGCATCCCGCATCGCCAGGCCGGCGATGCCGTGGAAGCGCTCCACCAGTGGCTCCCATTCCCAGGGCGCCTCGGGGTCGCCGCGGCGGAAGCTCCGCTCCTCCACCAGCACGCGGCCATCCCGCTTTTCCACCGTGATGCGCGCGGGCCGCTCCTTCGGGTAGCGGGCGGAGAACTCGGCCGGGGCCAACACCTCCACACGGTCCGCCAGGGCCTGCACCGCCTCATCCGCCACCGCGCGCCCGTCGAAGCCGGTGAAGGAGAGATCGCCGCCGGCCAGCAGCAGCGCGACGCAGAAGGCGGTGGAGAACTTCGCATCCGTGGTGTTGGCGGGGCGGCGGATGCCGGCGATGTCGAGCAGCGCCTGGGGCGCCTCCACCTGCACGCGGCCGATCTCCTCCACCTTCAGCCGCGCGCCGCGCACCAGGTCCTGGGTGGCGTCGAGCAGGCTGTGCATCTGCCCGCAGACCGGCCAGCCCTTGATGGTGGTGGTGAGGATCTGCGGCTCCGCGCCGGGCCGAAGGCTCGCGGAGTCCTCCGGCGCGACCTTCCAGGCCGCCAGCATGCCCCGCCGCCCCTCCAGCACGCGCGTGGCGCCGGGGATGCCTGCTTCGGCGAACAGCGCGGCCGTCACGCCGTTGCGCACGGCGATGGCGGGGTGCAGCGCCTTAGCCTCCGTCGCCCCGTCATCCAGGAACTGCCAGAGGCCCGCGGCCTGGGTGCCGGCATGGCCGAGGGCCCAGAGCGTGCGCTCGGCATCCAGCCGCAGCAGCCGCGCGGCGGCGGCGGCGGCACCGAAGGTTCCGGCGGTGGCGGTGGTGTGGTTCGTGGCCGAATGCGCCTTGCCGAGATGCGCGCCCATGCGAAGCCCGGCCTCGTATCCCGCCACCACGGCCGCGCGCATGTCCGCCAGCGTCGCGCCCGGCCTTGCCTGGGCCAGCGCGACCACGGCGGGCATCACCGTGATGCCGGGATGCATCATCGCGGCGCGGTGGGAATCGTCGAACTCCCAGAAATGGCTGATGGCGGCATTGGCGGCGGCGGCCTCCACCGGCCCCCAGCCGCGCGCATCGCCGGCCACCGCGCAGGGGCCCGCGCCCGGCGCGGCGCCGGCGGCGAAGGCGTCACGATAGGCAGGGTAGAGCGGATGGGCCGTGCCGGCGATCAGCGCGCCGCACCAGTCCAGCGCGCTGGAAGCGAGGGAGGACGCCACCGCCTCGGGCCAGTCATCGGGATCGAGCGCCGCGATCCACTCGGCCAGGGGCCGTAGGGCGGGGGGGGTCACGGTTTCTCGGTCTCCTCGGCGCCTTGCGGAATGACGCCCTTGCCCGCCACGGGGATGCGCAGGAAGGTCGTCCCCCCCTCCCCGCCCGGGAAGCGCCCGGCGCGGATGTTCACCTGGATGGAGGGCAGCAGCAGCATCGGCGCCGCGAGGGTCGCGTCGCGCTTGGTACGCATCGCCACGAACTCCTCCTCGCTCCGCCCGCCGCCGACATGGATGTTCTTCGCCCGCTCCTCCGCCACCGTCGTCTCCCAGGCGAAGTGGTCGCGGCCCGGGGCCTTGTAGTCATGGCAGATGAAGACGCGGGTCTCGGGCGGCAGGGCGAGGATGCGCTGGATGGAGCGATACAGCGCATGCGCGTCGCCACCGGGGAAGTCCGCGCGCGCGGTTCCCGAATCCGGCATGAACAGCGTGTCGCCCACGAAGACCGCATCGCCGATGCGGTAGGCCACGTCGGCGGGGGTGTGGCCGGGAACATGCAGCACCTCCACCTCCAGCCCGCCGAGCGGGAAGCGTTCCCCATCCGCGAAGAGCCGGTCGAAATCCGCGCCGCCCGGGCGCAGGTCCCGGGCGTCGAAGACCGGGCGGAAGATGGTCTGCACCTCGGTGATGCGCGCGCCGATGCCGATCGGCGCGCCGGTGCGGTGCTTGATATAGGGCGCGGCGGTCAGGTGGTCGGCATGGGCATGGGTTTCCAGCACCCATTCCAGGCGCAGCCCCTTCTCCTCCGCGGCCCGCAGCATCGCGTCGGCCGAGCGCGTATCGGCCTCGCCGGACCGGTTGTCCCAGTCCAGCACGGGGTCGATCACCGCGGCCGCGCGCGTGGCGGCGTCCCAGACGAGGTAGCTGACCGTGTTTGTCGCTTCGTCGAAGAAGGCCTGGACGGCCGGTGCCGCGGTGGTCATGCCATGACGCCCCTATTGCGGATCGATGCGGACCTTGGTGCTGAGATCGGTCCAGCCCTTGATCTCGCGGTCAAGAATTTCCGCCAGGGCCTGGCGCGGGCCGGGCACGAACTCCACGCCGTCGGCCCGGAAGCGCTCGCGCAGCCCCGGATTGGTCAGGGCCTTGTTCAAGCCGGCGTTCAGCGTCTCCAGCACCGGCACGGGGGTCGCGGCCGGGGCGAAGATGCCGTTCCAGCTGAACACGTCGAAGCCCGGCACGATCTCGGAAATGGCGGGTACGTCGGGCAGCAGCGGGGCACGGTTGAGCGAGCTGACGGCGAGCAGCTTTGCGCCCTGGCGCTGCAGGGCCAGCGCATCCGACAGCTGGGCGAAGATGCCGTGCACGCGGCCCGAGAGAAGATCGGTCGCCACCACGCCGCTGCCGCGATAGGGCACGGGCGTGATCTCGGTGCCGATGCGCAGGCCGAGCAGCTCCCCGGCGAGGCGCGTCGCTGTCATCTGCCCCGTATTGGCCAGCAGGAAGGCGCCGGAATTCGCCTTCGTCCAGGCCACGAAGCCGGCGAGGTCGTTGGCGGGGAAGGACTTGGTCACCGTCAGCACATAGGGCTGCGTCGCCATCCGGCCCACGGGCGCCAGGAACTGCCGCGGGTCGCCGGGCAGGAGTTGCGGCTGGAAGGCGGCCGTGATGGAGGTGCCGGGGGTCGCGATGAAGAGCGTGTGCCCATCCGGCTCCGCCCGCGCCACCGAAGCGGCCGCGATGGCGCCCGAGGCACCAGGCCGGTTGTCGATGACGATCGTGGTGCCGAGGGCGGCGGCCAGCGGCTCGGCCAGCGCGCGGGCGATGATGTCCACCGCGCCTCCGGGCGCGAAGGGCACGGCCAGCAGCACGGGGCGGGCGCTGAGGGATTGCGCCCGGGCCATGCCCGCGCCGAGCAGCGCGGCTCCGCCAGCCAGCCCCGCCAGGCTGCGGCGCCGCGTCAGGAGCGGCCCGGTCGAGGGATATGCGTCACGCATGGTTGGTTCCTCCAGATGCCTTGATCCCTGCCGCTTCGAACGGCTTATGTCCAGATCGAGACGTTGAATTATCTAATGCACATTTTTACTTCGTTAATTCAGCTCTCCGCCGCCTGGGCCACGGGCGCCCCCGGCTGGGCGGACCACTCGCTCCAGGAGCCGGGATAGAGGGATGCGCCGCGCAGGCCCGCGACCTCCATGGCCAGGAGGTTATGGCAGGCGGTCAAGCCGGAGCCGCATTGCGCCACCAGCTCCGCCGCCGGGCGGCCGCCGGTGATGGCGTCGAACTCGGCACGCAGGGCGGAAGCGGGCTTGAAGCGGCCGTCCGGCGCGAGATTGTCCCGGAAGAAGCGGTTGCGCGCACCGGGAATATGGCCGCCGATCGGGTCCAGCGTCTCGTTCTCGCCGCGGAAGCGGTCGGGGGCACGCGCATCCAGCACCTGCCGCGTCCGGGGGCCGAAATCGGCCAGCACCGTGGCGTAGTCCACCGTCGGAACGAGGGAGGGGCGGAGGGCGAGGTCGCCGGCGCGGCGCGGCGCGGGGGTGCCGGCCTCCAGCGCGCCACCCGCCGCCTGCCAGGCGGGCAGGCCGCCATCGAGCACGGCCACGGCCTCATGCCCGATCCAGCGCAGCATCCACCAGAGCCGGGCGGCATACATGCCGACCGCGTTGTCATAGGCCACCACCTGCATGCCGGCGGAGAGCCCGAGCGCGGCCATGCGCGCGGCGAAGTCCTCGCGGCTGGGAAGCGGATGGCGGCCGTTGCGGCCGGTCTTCGTGGCGCTCAGGTCGCGCTCGAGGTCCAGATGCACGGCCCCGGGCAGATGCCCCGCCGCGTGAACCCGCGCGCCCGCGGAGGGATCGGTCAGGTCGGCGCTGCAATCGCAGACGAGGACCCGGTCCGGGCCTTGCGCCAGGAGCGCCGCGAGCTCCCCGGCCTGGATGAGGGTGGCGAAGGCCACGGCCCCTACCCTTCCAGCCAGGCGGCAGTGCGGGCGAGCACGCGGTCCACGCTCGCCCCGGCCTCGCCGAGATAGCCGCGCGGGTCGGTCATCCGGGCGATGTCGGCATCGTTCGAGACCTTCGAGATCTCGGGATGGCGGCGCATGGCCTCCGCGAAGTCGAGCTTGTTCTCGATGCCATGCATCGAGGCCTCGTAGATCCAGTGATGGGCGTTCTGCTTGCCGACCTTCTCGCCCAGCTCGAGCATCACGCGCTCGGAGAGGAGGTAGCCGCGCATCCGGTCCAGATTGGCCATCATCGCCCCCTCATCCACGCGCAGGCCGCGCAGCAGCACGGAGCACTGGAACAGCAGGGCGCCGGCGATGAGGCAGCATTCCGGCATGGCCTTCCACTCGGTCTTCCAGCCGATGCCGTCGCGCTCATGCTCCGCGACCATCGCCTCCGACATCATGTTGGCCGAGGCGCGCAGGCCGCGGGCGATGCAGGGCAGGTTCTCGGCGAAGACCGGGTTGCGCTTGTGCGGCATGGTCGAGGAGCCGAGCTTGCCCTCGGTGAAGCCCTCCTCCACCTCGGCGAACTCGTTGCGCTGCATGTTGAACAGCTCGTTGCCGATCTTGCCGATCGTGCCACCGATGAGGTTCAGGATGCTGGCATATTCCGCGAAGCGGTCGCGCGCCGGGGCCCAGGAGATGTCGGGCACGCCGAGGCCGAGGATCGCCATCGTCTCCTCCTCGACCTGCCGGGCCTTGGGGCCGAGCGAGGCCTGGGTGCCGACCGCGCCCACCAGCTCGCCGACGAAGAGGCGCGGCTCGCATTCCTTCAGCCGGGCGTGGTGGCGGGAGAGCTCGTCGAGCCAGATGGCGCATTTGTGGCCGAAGGTGATGGGCAGGGCGAGCACGCCATGGGTGCGCCCGGCCATGATGGTGTCCCGGTGCTGCCGCGCCAGCCGGGCGAGCTCCCGGGCGGTGGCCTTGATGTCGCGCAGGAACAGGGCATGGGCATCGCGGATCTGCAGCACCATGCCGGTGTCGATCACGTCCTGGGTGGTGGCGCCGTAATGCACCCACTGCCCGTTCTCTTCCGAGCAGGCGGCCTGGAGCTGCTTCAGCGCGGGAACCAGCGCGTGCTTCACGCGGCGGATCTCGGCGGCCATCTTCGCGATGTCGATCGTCTCGGCCTTCGCATGGGCCACGATGTCGTCCGCCGCCGCCTGCGGGATGATGCCGAGCTTTGCCTGCGCCTTGGCCAGTGCCGCCTCGACCTCCATCCATTTCTGCACGCGGCTGGTCTCTTCGAAGATCGCCCGGGTCTCGTCGGTGCTCCAGTTGTGCTGGAGGGCCTGCATGTCGAAGACCGAGATCGCCATCGCTTCCTCTCCGCCGGCGGATCAGGCCGCCATGCCAATTTCAATAAATGAAATAGATTTTGTTAAGTGAAATAATGAGTAATCGGCCCGGCGTTCCGAGTCAATCGTCGCCGCGCCCGGCTTCCCCGCCGGCGGTATTTGATCGGGGGCCTGGAACTTGCACGGCGCCCAGCCCTTCCCCTTCCCGCATCCGACGGTGAAGCTCGCCCCATGCCCCTGCACGTCGCCCTGACGCACCGCACCACCTATCGCTACGACCGGCCGGTCTCGCTCGGCCCACAGACGATCCGGCTGCGGCCCGCGCCCCATGCGCGCACGCCGATCCTGTCCTACGCGCTGGTGGTCGAGCCGAAGCCGAACTTCATCAACTGGCAGCAGGACCCGCAGGGGAACTTCCTTGCCCGCGTGGTCTTCCCCGAGCGGGTGACGCATTTCGACGTCACGGTCGATCTCCTGGCCGACATGGCCACGATCAACCCCTTCGACTTCTTCCTGGAGCCGGAAGCCGAGACCTGGCCCTTCACCTACGACCCCCTGCTGGAGCAGGAGCTGGCGCCCTTCCGGCGGAAGGAGCAGGCGGGCCCCCTGCTCTCCGCCTTCCTGGCCGAGACCTCGCAGGAAGGGGGCCAGGGGACCGTCAACATGCTCGTGGCGCTGAACCAGCGCCTGATGCAGCGCGTCTCCTATGTGGTCCGCATGGAACCCGGCGTCTGGACGCCGGAGGAAACGCTGACCGCCTGCAAGGGCTCCTGCCGCGACAGCGCCTGGGTGCTTGTGCAGGTGCTGCGCCATCTCGGCTTCGCCGCGCGCTTCGTCTCGGGCTACCTCATCCAGCTCGTGCCCGATGTGAAGCCGCTGGAAGGGCCGGAGGGGCCGAGCGAGGACTTCACCGACCTGCATGCCTGGTGCGAGGTCTACCTGCCCGGCGCAGGCTGGATCGGCCTCGACCCCACCTCCGGCCTGCTCACGGGCGAGGGCCATATCCCGCTCGCCGCCACCCCCGAGCCAGCCTCCGCCGCGCCCATCTCCGGATTGGTGGAGGAGAGCAAGGCCGAGTTCGACTTCGCCATGCGCGTCACGCGGCTGCGCGAGACCCCGCGCGTGACCAAGCCCTATACCGAGGCGCAGTGGCAGGCGATCCTCGCCCGCGGGCGGGAGGTGGACCGGGTGCTGGCGGCGGGCGACGTGCGCCTGACCATGGGCGGCGAGCCCACCTTCGTCGCGGCGGACGACATGGACGCGCCGGAGTGGACGACGACGGCGCTCGGCCCGACCAAGCGCCGCCTCGCCGGCCGCCTGATCCGCCGGCTGTCGGCGCGCTGGTCCCCCGGTGCCGCCCTGCAATACGCCATGGGCAAGCACTATCCCGGGGAACAGCTGCCGCGCTGGGCGCTGTTCTCCCATTGGCGGGCCGATGGGGAGCCGGTCTGGCGCAACCCGGACCTCCTCGCCTCGGATGACGACACGGGCGACGCCACGGCGGAGGATGCCGCCCGCTTCGCCGCCGCCCTGGCCGAGCGCCTGCAGGTCGATCCCGGCCTCGTCACCCCGGCCTATGAGGACATCCACTACTTCCTCTGGCGGGAGCACCGGCTGCCGGCGAATGTGGTGGTGGAGGATGCGAAGCTGCGCGACCCGCTGGAGCGGGCACGGCTGGCCCGCGTCTTCGGCCAGGGCCTCGCCTCGCCCGCGGGCAGCGTGCTGCCCATCCGGCGCGTGCTTCAGGATGGCGCGCGGCGCTGGCAGTCCGGCCGATGGTTCCTGCGCGGCGAGCACCTCTTCCTCGTGCCCGGCGACAGCCCGATCGGCTTCCGCCTGCCCCTGGAAACCCTGCCCTGGATGTCGGAGGAGGATCGGGCGCGGGAGTTCGAGGTCGCGCCCGACCCCTTCGCCCCTCTCGCTCCCCTCCCCTCACGCCAGGCCTTCGAGCGCGTCTCCGGCACGGATGGGCGCGGCCCTGGCCCGGGGCTGAGCAACGGCGTGAACAACGGGATGGGCAACGGGCTGGCGAATGGCGCCGAGGGCTTCCGTCCCGTGCCGCAGGACCTGCCCGTGGTGGGCCGGAGCGAGCCCGGCGTGGTGCGCACCGCCATGACGGTGGAGGCGCGCGGCGGCCTCATCCACGTCTTCTTCCCGCCGCTGCACCAGGCGGAGGACTGGCTGGATCTTGCCGCCGCCATCGAGGCAACAGCCGAGGAGACCGGCCGCAAGGTGGTGCTGGAGGGCTACTTGCCCCCGCGTGACCCGCGGCTGCTCAGCTTCTCCGTCACCCCCGATCCGGGCGTGATCGAGGTCAATGTCCACCCCTCAGTATCCTGGGCGGAGCATGTGACGCGGACGGAGGAGCTGTATGAGGAGGCGCGCCAGACCGGCCTCGCCTCCGAGAAGTTCCTGCTGGACGGCCGCCATGTCGGCACCGGCGGCGGCAACCATGTGGTGATGGGCGGCGCGACGCCCGCCGACAGCCCCTTCCTGCGGCGGCCGGACCTGCTGAAGTCGCTGCTGGGCTTCTGGCACAACCATCCCAGCCTCTCCTACCTCTTCTCCGGCCTGTTCATCGGGCCCACCAGCCAGCACCCCCGCGTGGACGAGGCGCGGCAGGACAGCATCGCGGAGCTGGAGGTCGCCTTCTCCCAGATCCAGGCCGGGAAGGAGACGCCGCCCTGGCTGGTGGACCGGCTGTTCCGGCACCTGCTGGCGGACATGACCGGCAACACGCACCGGACCGAGTTCTGCATCGACAAGCTCTACGCGCCGGAAAGCGGCTCCGGCCGTCTCGGCCTGGTGGAATGGCGCGCGGCGGAAATGCCGCCCCATGCGCGCATGTCCGCCGCCCAGGTGCTCCTGCTGCGCTCCGCCATCGCGGCCTTCTGGAAGCACCCCTATGAGCGGCGGCTCGTGCGCTGGGGCACGCGGCTGCATGACGAGTTCATGCTGCCCCATTACGTGGCGCAGGACTTTCACGACGCGCTGGAGGAACTGGCGGCCCTGGGCTGCCCGCTGGAGCGGGAGTGGTTCGCCCCGCATCTTGAATTCCGCTTCCCGCTGATCGGCGAGGTCTCTCTCCGCGGCACGGGGATCGAGCTGCGGCACGCGTTGGAGCCCTGGCATGTTCTGGGCGAGGAACCCGGCGGCGGCGGCACGGTGCGCTACGTGGACAGCTCCACCGAACGCGTGCAGGCCCGGGTGACAGGCTGGGTGGAGGAACGCTTCATCCTGTCCTGCAACGGCCGCGCCGTGCCGCTGACGCCCACCGAGCGCCAGGGCGAATACGTGGCGGGCGTGCGGTTCAAGGCCTGGGCGCCCCCCGCCGCCCTGCACCCCACCATCAAGGCGCAGTCGCCGCTGGTCTTCGACCTGTATGACCGCTGGACCGGCCGTAGCCTTGGGGGGCTCACCCACCATGTCGCCCATCCCGGCGGCCGGAACTACGAGGCCCTGCCGGTGAACGCGAACGAGGCGGAGGCGCGCCGCCGCATTCGCTTCCAGCCCTTCGGCCACACGCCGGGGCCGATGGCGGAACCGCCGCTGGTGCTGTCGCGCGAGGCGCCCCGCAGCCTGGACCTGCGGCGGGGGCCGGGATGATCTCCCGGGGCGCTGCCTAGCGGCCCGTTCGGCCGAGGAGAGAGGGAAGGGATTCCCCCTCTCCTCGATGTGATCGGGGACGTGCCGCCGGCCAGGTTCTGACGGCCCAGCATTATGCACCGCTTAAGAATACCCGCCGATCCTTGGCTCGTCGTAATGCAACGAGGTTGCGGGCATGCGGATCCATACACTCTTCCTTGCTTGCCTGTGTGGCATTGCCGTTCCCGGCGCAGGCGCCTCGCTCTGGCTGGCCCGCGCGGGGTGGCTCGACTGGGACAGGGCGGAACAAGCCCGGACCGTGACGCGCGCCGTCAGCGACGCGCAACGCGCGCAGACCGCCATCGCCAGCGAGATCGGCGGCTACACCAGCCTTCTGCGGCTGCCCTCCCCGAATCCGGAGGAGGCTCGGCGCATGGCTCTCGACACCGACAGGCTGCTGCTCTCGGTCACGCAGAGCGCGGCGGCGGGCGGGTTCGATGCAGGCCCGGTGCGGGAGCTGACGCTGCGCGTGGCGGCGATCCGGCGCCGGGTGCTGGACGCCTTCTCCAAGCCGCAGGAGGCGCGGGACCAGGGCCTGCCGACGGAGACGCAGGCCCTGCGGAACCAGGGCGTGGAGGCCATGCGCACACTGGCTGCGCAGGCGAATGTCCGGGCCGCCACGATCTCCCCCCGTACCGCGCTGCTGGCCGAGATCGGTGCCGCGGTGATGGACGTGCGGGACTTCGTCGGGCAGCGCAACGTGCTGATCACCGGCTGGGTGAATGGCCTTCCCGTGCAGCAGGCGGTCTATGACGACGCGATGCGCTTCACGGGGCGCGCGGAGCAAGCCTTCGCCGGGGCGCGACGGCTCGTGGCAGGCCTGCCGGAGGACAGCCTGCTTCAGTCGGCCTTGCAGGCCCAGGAAGGAGGCTTCCTCCAGGGGTCCGAGCGACGCTGGCGGGACATGCTGGCGCTGGGCCGGGAGGCGCTGGGCGGGAAGACGGTGCGCTGGCCGCTGTCTGGGGCGGATTACCGGGCCTGGTCGGTCGGTGCCCAGGCGGAGATCCTCGCGCTGCGGGACACGGCGCTGGACCAGGCCAGCGCGGACGCGGCCGCCGTATCCGAACGGGCGCGCCTGTCCTTCCTCCTGGCCGCGGGGCTGGCGCTGGTGGTCTGCGGATGGACCCTGGCCTCCGTGCTGATCCTGCTTCGCCGCGTGCTGTCGCCGCTGCGGGCACTGACGGGGAAGGTCACTCAGATCGCCGGCGGCGACCTGGAGGTGACCGTCCCCGGCCGTGGCCGGGGGGATGAGCTGGGCGAGATGGCGGAAGCCCTGGAAACCCTCCGCGTCGGCGCGGCCGAGCGGCAGGCGATGGCGGCCGCCCGGGCCGCCGAGGAGGCGGCGAAGGTGGCGCGCGGGGAGCGCGTGGACGGTCTGCTGCGCGGCTTCGAGGCGGAGGCGGCGGAGGTTCTGCGGGGCGTGGCCTCCGCGGCGGTGGAGCTGAACGCGACGGCGGGCGAGATGGCCGGCACGGCGCAGGACGGGGTGGCACGCGCGACCTCGGTGGCGGCGGCCTCCGAGCAGGCGAGCGCGAATGTGCAGACGGTGGCGGCCTCGGCCGAGGAGCTGGCCTCCTCCATCGCCGAGGTGGCGCGCCAGGTGGGCAGCTCGGCCGAGGTGGCGCGGCGGGCGGCCGAGGATGCGCGGGCGACCGATGGCGCGGTGCAGGGCCTGTCGGAGGCGGCGCGGAGCATCGGGGACGTGGTGCGGCTGATCAACGACATCGCGGGACAGACGAACCTGCTGGCGCTGAACGCGACGATCGAGGCGGCGCGGGCCGGGGAGGCCGGGCGTGGCTTCGCGGTGGTGGCGAGCGAGGTGAAGACGCTGGCGGCGCAGACGGCCAAGGCGACGGAGCAGATCGGCGCGCAGATCTCGGCCATGCAGGGCGAGACGGCGCGGGCGGTGCAGGCGATCGGGGGGATCGTGCGCACGATCGAGGAGATGAACAGCATCACCGCCCAGGTGGCGGCGGCGGCCGAGGAGCAGACGGCGGCGACGCGCGAGATCGGGCGTGCGGTGTCCGAGGCGGCCTCGGGCACGCAGGAGGTGTCGCGCCACACGGCGGGGGTGACGGAGGGCGCCGAGCGGACCGGGGCGGCGGCGGACCAGCTGCGCGCGGCCTCCGCCGAGCTGGCCCAGCAATCCGAGCAGCTGCGCGGCCGGGTGGACCGCTTCCTCTCCGAGATCCGCGCGGCCTGAGGGCCGCGCGGTCAGGGCGCCGGCTGGCCTCCCGCCCGGACGAGGTCGTGGATGAAGCCGAGCTTTTCGATCACGGCGGGCGACAGCACGAAGGGATAGAGGTCCGGCTGCCCCATGCTCCGGTTGAGGCTGTTCACCGCGAAGGCAAGGGGCAGCCAGTCGTCGATGATCCGGTGAATGTCCGGCTCCTTGTAGGGATCGTAATCGATTCGGGCATGCAGCTCGCCGGTCGTGTCCAGCTTTGGCTGCACGCGCAGGCCGAAGGAGCTGGCCGTCTCCAGCGTATCGACGATGTGCAGGTAGTGGGCCCAGCTTTCCGCGAAATCCTCCCACGGGTGGGTGGTGGCATAGGCGCTGACGAAACGCTCCTGCCAGTCCGCCGGAGGGCCTTCGGCATAATGGCGTTGCAGCGCCGCCTCGTAATCCTCGCTGTCGTCGCCGAAGACGGCACGGCAGGCATCGAGCTTCCCACCATCCCGCACGAGCTTGTCCCAGAAATAATGCCCTACCTCGTGCCGGAAATGCCCGAGCAGGGTGCGGTACGGCTCGCCCATGTTCTTGCGCATCATCTCGCGCTCGGCGTCATCCGCCTCCTTCAGGGCAATGGTGATCAGGCCATTGTCATGGCCGGTCATGACCTTCGGGCCGCTGGGGTCCGGGGAATCGGCCAGGAAGTCGAAGGCCAGACCCTCCGGGTCGTCGTTCCGGTTGGCCAGGGGCAGGCAGAAGCGGACCAGCGTGTAGAACAGCCGGTGCTTGGCCCCTTCCAGCCTGCGCCACCGCGTCAGGTTCTCGCCCTCGGAGGTGTTCGGCACGGTGCGGTTGTGGCGGCAGGCCGCGCAGAACCGCTCCGCCGAATCGGCCGGGACGGTCCAGTTGCAAACGTCGAACTCCGCATTGGAGCAGAAGCGCCGGAGCCCTTCCGGCGCTGCCAGGGGGCGCCAGGCATCGCCCTCGGGCTCCATGGCCGAAAGGGTGGCACGATCCGGCAGGTAGCCAAGGCGCATCTTGCAGCGCTCGCAGGAGGTGTTCTCGAAATACAGCAACTGCTCGCAATGCTGGCAGCGGAACAGGCGCATCGGGGTGGCTTTCGGGATGAGGGCAGGGCGTGGAAAGCCGTGGAACGCAACGCGCCCCGCTGCGTTTCCAGCTACCATCTCAAATGGCCCGAGGCGCCGGACAACCAGCGCAGGCCGCCTCAGCCCCTCCGGACGCCCATTGCCGGGGAGGCCATCATTCCGAGACGCCCGGTATGGGCTTGAGATGAAGATAGGTGGGGTCGAAGGCGGCCAGTTCCTGCAGGGCTGTCCATTGCAGCACCGTGATCGTGGTCCGGCGCCAGACGATCAACTCGTCTCGCCGCAGGTCCTGCAGAACGCGGTTCACATGCACGTTGGAAAGGCCCAGCGCATCCGCGATGTCGTTCTGCGTGACAGGCATCTGGTAGGAGAGCCCGTCGGCCAGCCCCACGGCGGCGAAGCGCAGCGTCATCTCGCAGAGAAGGTGCGCCACGCGTTCATGCGCGGTCCGCCGGCCCAGCGCCACCATCCAGGCGCGGAAGACCGCCGCGTCGATCAGCGTCTCCCGCCACAGCGCGCCCATGAGTCCCGGGAACTGCCGGGTGAGCCGATGAAGGTTCTCATGCGGGATGAAGCCAGCCGTGGTGCGCGCCATGGCCGCCACGTTGTGGTCGAGGGTCTTCAGATGCAGGCTTTGCAGATCGGGGACATCGCCGGGGGGGTGGAAGGCCAGGATCTGCCGCCGCCCATCCGGCAGCAGCATATAGCGGCAGACGAAGCCGGTCAGGATCAGGCAGCAGCTCTGCGGCTGGTCCCCGGTGCGCACGATGTCATGGCCGGCTTCGAATTCCCGCACCACCACCGGCAGCTCCATCAGCGCCTCCCGCTCCTCGTCGGACAGGTCCGTGATGCTTTCGAGCTTCCGGATCAGCCTTTGCCGCTCCGGCGCCTGATCCATCTGTTCCAAGGCAGGCTCTCCCGGGCGTCCGCACGCCCCCGCGCCGGGGCCGCTGCCCCGTCCGCCCAGTCTAGGCGTATTCGGTCCCTTCCGCCCAATGCGCCTCTGGAGGCCTGTCCGAGGATATCAGGCCGACCGGCTCCGGTTCGTTCTGCGGCCGGCATCCCGGGCGCGCCGCTCCTCTTCCAGCTCGTGCAGCGCCACGGCCAGGATCGGCAGCGCATCCGGATCCTCGGGCACGGGTGCCCCGCGCAGCTGGGCCTCGAACAGCGCACGCTGCCGCCGGAGCTCCAGGGCTAGCGGGCCATGGCAGGGGCGCCGGCCCCCGGTCGCCTCCAGCTCGAAGAGGCCGTTGGGGCAGTAGCGGTCATTGTCCCAGCCCAGATGGCTCAGCACGGGATAGAGGCAGATACCGCCCACCGGGACGCCAAGCCGCATCGCCGCCCGCACCTCGGCGCAGACATAGCGAAGCCATGGGGCCCTTGGCGGCCCTTCGATGCTCGTCTCGGCCAGGAAGATGGGGCGGCGGTAGCGTTCCCAGGCATCCACCAGCAATTCGCGGAACGGACGGTAGCGGGGATCGCCGGCCTGGATCTTCTCGCCCTGATACTCCCACTGGTTGTTCCAGTAGTAGTTCACGCCCATCACGTCGAAGCCGTCGTCGCCGCCGCCCAGCTCCGGCCAGCCCTGCCCGAGGAGCGCGTCCCAGCCCTGCCACTGGGAAGCGGTATAGGCGTCGGCATGGCCCGCATCCTCCGGCCGCAGGGGCACCACCCGGATCAGCGGGTCCACCGCCATGATGCGCGTGCCCGGCACGGCGGCCCGCGCCGCCCGGGCGGCGTGCAGCGAGGCCCGGATGAGCTGCTGCTTCAGCTCGCCGCCGCGGCCCCGCGCCGCCGGGTTGAAATGCGCGACCTCCGCCCCCGCCCAGGCCCAGAAGGAGATCTCGTTCACCGGGCAGAGGATCGGCGGCTGCCCCTCCTCCTCGAACGCGAGGCGCGCGAAGGCGGCGGTGTAGCGGGCCAGGGATTCGACAAAGCCCTCCGACCAGGGGTCGATGAAGTCGGGATAGCCGTAATGCGCCATGTCCCAGGCCACGCGCACCCCGGCGGCACGGGCCGCCCGCATCTGGGGCAGCACGCTGGACCAGTCGTATTCCCCCGGTGCCGTCTCCACGAGATGCCAGCGGACGCCGTCTCGCGCGCCGAGCATGCCATGGGCGGCCAGCGCCGCGTAATCCTCCTCGGCCAGCTCGTCATGGCGTGTGGAGGCCACGAGATCCAGGCGCCGGCCGTCATGCCGCCGATGCGTCGAGCACTCGAAGCCGCCCATGAAGAAGCTGGGGAAGAGGGGCTTCCCCTGGTCATCCATCATGGCCGCCCCCTCAATCGGCCGCCGCGACGAGGCTCTGGCCGCTACCGTCCCGCGGCAGGGCCGTCTCCACCCGGCGGAAGGTCGCGAGCGCCTGCGCCACCACCTGGTCCATGTTGTAGTAGCGGTAGGTCGCGAGGCGGCCGACGAACCACACATCCGGCGTGGCATCCGCCAGCGCCTCGTATTGCTTGTAGAGGGCCGCGTTCTCCGGCCGGGGCACGGGATAGTAGGGATCGCCCTCGGCGGCGGGGAACTCGTAGGTGATGCTGGTCTTCGGATGGGCCTGGCCGGTCAGGTGCTTGTATTCGCTCACCCGGGTGAAGGGCACCTCCTCCCCGGGGGAGTTCACCGTGCCAACGGGCTGGAACCACTCCTGGTCATGCGTCTCATGCCGGAAGGTGAGCGAGCGGTAGGGCAGCTTGCCGAAGCGGAAGCCGAAGAACTCGTCCACCGGACCGGTCCAGATCATCCGCCGGTGCGGGATGCTGTCCTTCACCGCGGCGTAATCCGTACCCGTCATCACCGTGATGTTCGGATGATCCAGCATCTTCCGGAACATGGCGGTGTAGCCATCGGCCGGCATGAACTGGTGGGTGTCCGTGAAGTAGCGGTCGTCATTATCCGCGCGCGTCGGCACGCGGGAGGTGACGGAGCGGTCCAGCTCCGAGGGGTCCAGGCCCCACTGCTTGCGCGTATAGCCGCGGAAGAAGGTCTCGTAGAGCTTCCGCCCGACACGGGAAACCACCACATCCTCGGAGGTGCGGATCTCCTCCACCGGCTCGGCCTGGGCGGAGAAGAACGCCTCCACCTCCTCCTCGGAGGTCAGGCTCAACCCGTTCATCCGGTTCACCGTGGTGCGGTTGATCGGCATGGGGACGAGCATGCCATCCGCCAGCCGCGCCAGCACGCGGTGCTCATAGGCGCGCCAGCGGGTGAACTGCGACAGGTGCTCGAACACCGCCGCGCTGTTCGTGTGGAAGATGTGCGGGCCGTAGCGGTGGATGAGGATCCCCGCCGCGTCCAGCTCATCATAGGCATTGCCGCCGATATGGTCCCGGCGATCGATGACGCAGACCTTCTCGCCCCGGACCGAGGCGATCCGCTCCGCGAGCGTGGCGCCGGCGAAGCCGGCGCCAACCACGAGCCAATCAAACATGGGGCGGTGCCGCGGTGGAGCCGGTCATCGCCCGGCTCCGCAGCCCTTCCGCCGCGTGGCGGGCCGCGGCCTGGCCGATCAAGGCCTTCATCCGCGCCCAGACCGAATCCCAGGAAATGCGCGCGAGCCGCTCATCCGCCCGGGCGAGCCAGGCGCTGCGGGGCTGGGCCATGGCGGCCTCGGCGCCGGCGATCACCTCCTCGGGGCTGGACGCGATGGCGGCGAGGCCATCCTCACCCCAATCCCGCACCACATCGGTGATGGGGGTGGAAACCACCGGCACGCCCGCCGCCAGGTATTCCGGCGTCTTGGTCGGGCTGATGTAGCGAGTGGATTCGTTCATCGCGAAGGGCATGAAGCCCACGTCCCAGCTCGCGAGGTAACGCGGAAGCTCGTCATGCGACTTGAAGCCGAGCCAGTGGATATTGGCCGCGCGCGGCAGGCTCGCGGGGTCGATCTTGACCACGGGGCCGAGCATGACGAAGGACCAGTCCGGCCGGCGTTCGGCGACGCCGCGCAGAAGGTCCAGGTCCATCCGTTCATCCACCACGCCGAACCAGCCGAGGCGCGGACGCGGGAGGTCGGCCTGGTCCTCCGGCTCCGTCACCGCATCGCTGCCACGCGCGGGCGCGAAATGGGCGACATCGACGCCGCTGGCGAAAAGATGCGCATGCGGATGCATGCCGCGCTTCGCCTCGAACAGGCTGCGCCCACCGGTGAAGACGAGATCGGCGCGCTGCATCAGCCGGCGCTCGAGCAGCCGCAGCCCGGGCGAGGCGCCACGGAAGGCCGAAAGCTCGTCCATGCAGTCATAGACCGTCACCTGCGGCTGGAGGTGACCCGAGAAGGAGAGCGCCATCGGGGTGTAGTACCAGGCGACCGCGATGGCCTCCGGGCCAAGCGGCCCGGTCAGCAGCTCATCGAGCAGCGCGCGCTGGGCGGCGTCGGTCCGCGCCTCGTCCAGCCCTTCGGGCAGGATGGGGATGGCGACCATCACGTTCTCGGCCGTGATCCGCACATCCATGCGCGGGAGGCCGTTTCCGGCCGGATCATGCATCGGCTCCTCGACGAAGAGGACACGATGGGTCTCGGCCGCGCGGGAGAGAAGATGCTGCGGGCGTTGGAACACGAAGTTCCAGCGCAGGTGGGAAAAGCAGACGAGAAGCGGCTTCGATGCCTGCGCTTCGGACGGGAAGGGAAGAATGGGACGGCTCCTGCTTCTCGGGGGATGGAAGGGGCCGGCCATGCGAAGGGCCGGCCCCATCCTGCGTGGATGTCAGATCAGGACAGCGCGCGGCCCGCAGCGGAAGCGGGCGGCACCGTCGTGGTCTGTTCGGTCTGCGCGCCACCGTCGGGGCGGGCCGGAGCGAGCTGCGGGACCTCGCCGAGCGGCTTGGACAGCATCGCCTCGAACTGGCCCTTGCCATCCAGCGAGGGGCCGGTGGTCCAGCGTCCCTCCGGCGCGATGCCGTCGGCGCTGTGGACGAAGAAGGCATAGGCGAACTCGCCCTTCTCCTCCGCCTGCGGGAAGCTGTTCGGGATCGGCAGCGCCGCCGTGCCGCCCAGCTCCTCGATCACGGCCAGCCACTGCTGCTGGTGCATCGTGTCACGGGCGATCAGGAAGGACAGCATGTCCTTCATGCCGGGATCATCCGTCATGCCATGCAGCCGGACCGCGAGGGCGCGGCCGGTCGCCTCCGCGGCGACATTCGCATACATGTCCGCGGCCAGGTTGCCGCTCGCATAGACATGGCTGGCATTGAAGGGAACGCCGTTGCAGTTCTCCGGCGTGGCCGCGAGACCGGTCGAGAGGATGTGGCGGAGATTCATGCCATTCAGCACGGCGCCCGCGATCGGATCGGCCGAGACCTGCTCCTGGAAGGAGAGAGGCGCGCCTTCGAGATTCAGCGCGACGGCCGTGGAGAGCATCTCCACATGGCCGATCTCCTCCGTGCCCGTGTTGAGGAGCATGTCGCGATACTTCATCGGCCCACGCGCGCCCCAGGACTGGAAGAGGTACTGCAGCATCACTCGGATCTCACCCTCGACACCGCCGATCGCCTGCTGCAGCGCGCGGGCGAAGACCGGGTTGGGCCGCTCCACGCGGACCGGGTATTGAAGCCGGGGATTGGAGAAGAACATGCAGTCATCCTTGGGACGGTGATTCCGGTCCGAGCCGGTAACTCCGTTCTCCTTGCAGCGGTTTCGAATCGAGCCGCTTAACCTAGGATGGTGGACACGGAGCTTTGACTGCACCCGGCGCAGTGCCGGATGTATCGTTGAAGCTCGCGCCCTTTGAGAAGGACGTCCCGACGCCTTCAATGCTTCACTGGAAGGCAAGAGGTCGTCGCGATTTAACCCATGTTAGTTTCGAACTCCGTTTGAAATCTTGCATCGCGGCGAACCGGCTTCGTGCTGGCGCGTTCGAAGGGTCTCGGTGGCGAGTCCACCCTTCCCGGAGAATGTGACGAATGAGCGAACTGCACACGATGCTGGTCGACCAGTTGAAGGACGCCTTCAGCGCGGAGAAGCAGGCCATCCAGGCGATGAAGCGGACGCTGCGCAAGGCGTCCGATCCTCAGCTGAAGCAGGGGATCGAGGCGCATATCGCGCAGAGCGAGGAACAGCGCGACCGCGTGGAGCAGGCGCTGGACAAGCTGGGCGCCCGCCCCGGCCGGAAGGTGTGCGAGGCGATGCGCGGCCTCGTGGAGGAAGCGACCCACGAGATGGAGGACCAGGAGAAGGGCCCGGTGATGGACCTGGTGATCGTGGCGAGCCAGCAGCGCATCGAGCATTACGAGATCGCCGCCTACGGCACGATGGTCGAGCTTTCCCAGGCGATGGGTCAGAGCGAGGTCGCCAAGCTGCTCGCCCAGACCCTGGCGGAGGAGAAGGCCCAGGATCAGCAGCTCACCGACGTGACCCGCGCCAGCATCCTGCCGGCGGCGCTCGAGATGGAGAAGGAGGCGGCCTAGCCCAGGGGCGGCGCCTTTTTCTCCCTCAGACCGAACACAAGGAAGAACATCCATGCAGGAAAATGCCCGCGACCTCTACATCACCGGCCTGGTGAATGCCCGCGCGCTGGAGACGCAGGCGATCGAGCTGCTCTCCCGCCAGGTTGAGCGGCTGGAGAACTACCCCGAGGTGGAGCAGGCCCTTCGCCACCACATCACGGAAAGCGAGACGCAGCGCGAGAGGCTAGACGAGATCCTGATGTCGCTCGGCAGCTCGAACTCCACCGTGAAGGACTTCATCACGGGGCTGATGGGCAACATCGCCGCCCTGTCCCACGCTCCGATGCAGGACGAGATCCTGAAGAACAGCTTCGCGAACTACGCGTTCGAGCATTTCGAGATCGCGTCCTACAAGGGGCTGCTGGTGCTGGCGGAGATCGCCGGCGACAACGCTTCGCCCACCGCGCTGCGCCAGTCGCTGCAGGAGGAGGAGCGCATGGCGCAGTGGTGCGCCGACAACCTTGAGCCGATCGTGCGGAAGTATGCGATGCGCACGATTCAGGGGACGACGGCCGGCATCTGAGCGGCTGGACATGGCGTAGCGTCAGCGGGGCGTGCCGCCTGGCTTCTCCTTCCGCGGGAGAGGCCGCGGCACGCCCCGCCTTCATGAGGGGATGATCGGCGCGTGACGGATGGCTTCGCGGGCAGCTTGCTTCAGGTCGAACCGGATTCCCCCGGATCCACATCGCCGGCCACCGCGCCGGCCACCGCGCCGGATCGCCTTCCCTGGATCCTTCGTGCACCGGGGGCGCCGTATTTCATCACGGAGGATGGGGAAGCCTGGGTGCCGCTCGGCCAGAACGACGCCATCACCTGGCCCGAGCTGGCCGGTCTCTTTCGCCGACGCGACCTGCCCGGCGTGGAGCGCCACATCCGGCACCTGCGCGGCCAGGGCGTGACCTGCCTTCGGCTCATGCTCGAATACGCCCATACGGAGCACCGTTACCTCGAGCGCCCGGCAGGGCGCTTCGTCCCGGCGATGGTGCAGCTCTGGGACGATCTGTTCGCCATCTGCCAGCGAACCGGCATGCGAATCCTGCTGACGCCGCTGGACACGTTCTTCACCTGGGTGCGCTGGGCGCGCCATCCCTACAACCAGGCGAATGGCGGCCCCTGCGCCGATCGCTCGCAACTGATGATCTGCCCGGGCACGAGGGCCCTGGTGAAGGAGCGGCTCGCCTTCGCCACCCGGCGCTGGGGCGCAAGCGGCGTGATCTTCGCCTGGGACCTCTGGAACGAGATGCACCCGGCGCAGGCGGACAACCGGCCCGCTGCCTTCGCCGAGTATATCGACGATGTCGGCCCCTTCCTGCGGGATCTGGAGATGCGGCTGCACGGACGCGCCCATCCGCAATGCGTCTCCGTCTTCGGGCCGGAACTGGTCTGGAAGCCCTGGATCGCCGACCCGATCTTCCGCCACCCGCGGCTCGATTTCGCCAACAGCCATTTCTACGAGGAGGGCACGATCGACGACCCGCGGGACACGCTCGCCCCTGCGCTCAGCGCCGGGCGGCTGACGCGGGAAGCGCTGGCGGAGATCACCGACATGCGCCCCTTCTTCGATTCGGAACACGGGCCGATCCACCGCTTCAAGGACAAGCACCGGAACCTGCCCGAGGCCTTCGACGACGAGTATTTCCGCCACATCCAATGGGCGCATCTCGCCTCGGGTGGGGCGGGTGGCGGCATGCGCTGGCCCAATCGCAGGCCGCATGTGCTGACCCCGGGGATGCGGGCCGCCCAGAAGGCCATGGCGGGCTTCCTGCCGCTGATCGACTGGCCGAGCTTCCGTCGCCGCAACCTGAATGACGAGATCACGGTCTCTGCCGGCGACATCCATGCCCTCGGTTGCGCGGATGAGCGCCAGGCCGTGCTTTGGCTGGTGCGGAGCGCCTTGCAGGCGCCGCAAGCGGGGCTGCGCCGGGTGGAGGAAAGCGGCTCGGTCGAGGCGCGGCTCACGATACCCGGGCTCAGCCCTGGCCGTTACCGCGCCGTCCTCTGGGACACGCTTGGAGGGCGCGAGGAGGGCCGCGTGACGGCCGTGGCGGCAACCCCGGCCGGGCTGGAACTGGCCGTCACCCTGTCCCGGGCGGATCTGGCCATCGCCATCCAGAGGCTGGAGGACTGAAGGGCCGCCGCTCCCCTTGCCTCCACCCAGCCCGCGGGACATCCTCGATGGAACATTCCACCATGCCCGGGGACGAGTGCGGGGTCCGCAAGCCACGCTCGGCGAGGGCGGAGCGTTCCCATGAAGCTGCATTTCCGCGCCGCGCTGCTGCCCCAGGGCTGGGCGCGGGACGTTCTCATCATGGTCGAAGATGGGCGCATCGTGGCCATCTCCACGGACCAGGCGGCGCCCGGGGATGCCGAATGTCACGCGGTAGGGGTGCCCGGGCTGCCGAACCTGCACTCCCACGCCTTCCAGCGCGCCATCGCCGGCCGCACCGAACGGCGCGGCCCCGGCGAGGACAGCTTCTGGTCCTGGCGCAAGGTGATGTACCGCTCCCTGGATGTGATGACGCCCGAGGATGTGGAGGCGATCGCCGCCCTCGCCTATGTCGAGATGCTGGAATCCGGCTTCACCCGCGTTGGTGAGTTCCACTACCTGCATCATGCCGGGAATGGCGCCCCCTATGCCGAGCCGGCGGAGATGGCCTTCCGCATCGCCGCCGCGGCCGCCCAGGCGGGGCTGCGGCTGACGCTTCTTCCCGTGTTCTACGCGCATGCGAATTTCGGCGGCCTGCCCCCTGCCCCCGGCCAGCGCCGCTTCGTCAGTGACCTGGACGGCTTCGCGCGCCTGTTGGAGGGCAGCGGGCGCGCCGTGGCGGGGCTCGACGGCGCCGGCCTGGGCGTCGCACCGCACAGCCTGCGGGCGGTGACCCCGGCGGAGCTGACGGCCGTGGCCTCCATGCTGCCGGGCCGCCCCGTGCATATCCATGCGGCGGAGCAGATGCGGGAGGTGGAGGACTGCCTGGCATGGAGCGGCGCTCGCCCGGTGCAATGGCTGCTCGACCATGCCGGGCCCGACGCCCGCTGGTGCCTCATCCATGCCACCCACATGCAGCCTGAGGAAACCGCGGCCCTTGCCCGCAGCGGCGCCGCGGCGGGCCTCTGCCCGGTGACGGAGGCGAATCTCGGGGATGGTGTCTTCGATGCGGGCAATTGGGGCGCCGCCGGTGGCGGCTGGGGCGTCGGCACGGATTCGAATGTCTCCATCGCCGCCAACGGAGAGTTGCGGATGCTGGAGTATTCGCAGCGCCTGGCCCGTCGCGGCCGCAACCTGATGGCCGGGTCGCCTGGCGCCTCCACCGGGCAGTGCCTGTTCGAGGCCGCGCTGGCCGGCGGCGCGCATGCCCTAGGCGAGGCCGCTCCCGCCCTTCGCCGCGGCGCGCCGGCCGATCTGGTCGCCCTGCGCGTCGCGCCCGGCCTGGAGGAGGAGCACGCCCTGGACGGCTGGATCTTCGCCGCGGCGGACCGGGGCGTGGAAGCCGTGTGGTGCGCAGGGCGCGCGGTGGTGCGCGACGGCCGGCATGTCGCGCGGGAGGCTGTGGCGGCGCGCTACGCCGCCACGATGCGACGCCTGCTCGAGGCGTGCTGAGCGCCTCTCAGCCCAGCGTCATCAGCGCCGCGTTGCCGCCAGCTGCCGCGGTGTTGGTGCTGATGGAGCGTTCCGCCAGCAGCATATCCAGCGGATAGTCCTCGCCGGCCCGCAGCGCCTCGGCTGTCAGGCGGAAGAGCAGCCGGATCGGGCCCTCCAGGGCCGCCACTTTCTGTCCGAGCGCGAGCAGCGCATCGGCATCCCCCTCGAACAGGACCGCCGCGCAGCCCGCCGCATCCGCTGCGCCGATCCGGGAGACTCGTTGGCGCAGGATCGGCGGAAGGGCCTCGATGGCTTCGCCGAGCCCGGCTGGCGCGAAGACCCGTGCGGTGTTGCCGGTGGCCAGCGCCGTGCCGATCTGCACGAAGAGCCCCAGCTTCGTCGCCGGGACGCAGAGCAGCGCCCCGCGCGGATGCAGCGCATAGAGGTTGCTCTCCCCGACCGGCCCTGGCAGCGCCGTGCGGAGGCCGAGGCGGGAGCGCCGGGCGGCGCTTTCGCAACGTGACGCCGCATCGTCATGCCCCTGGGCACGGAGCCAGTCCTGCCAGGCCCCCAGCGCGGGCGCCGGATGGGACACGCGCGGCAAGGGTGGCTCGGCCGGGCAGGCCGCGAGCAGACGGCGGAGATAGAGCGGGCCGCCGGCCTTCGGCCCGGTGCCGGACAGCCCATGACCACCGAAGGGCTGCACGCCGACCACCGCGCCGATGAGGTTGCGGTTGACGTAGATATTGCCCGCCGCCGCGCGGCCGGTCGCGCGGGCGATGCTCTCGTCGATGCGCGAATGCACGCCGAAGGTCAGGCCGTAGCCTGTGGCGTTGATGGAATCGATCAGCGCATCCAGCCCTTCGCGCTCGAAGCGCAACACATGCAGCACGGGGCCGAAGACCTCCCGCTCCAGCTCCGCGAGGCTCCGGATGCCGATGATCGTCGGCGCCACGAAGGTGCCGTGGCGGCTGACCTCGGGCAGGGGCACAGCCCGTACCTCGCAGCCACGCGCGCGCATGCCGTCCACATGCGCCTGGATGCCGCGCCGCGCCTCCTCCGAGATCACCGGGCCGACATCGGTGGAGAGGCGATCGGGGTTGCCGACCGAGAGCTCCGCCAGAGCGCCGTGCAGCATGGTCAGCACCCGGTCCGCGACATCCTCCTGCAGGCAAAGGACGCGGAGCGCGGAGCAGCGCTGCCCCGCGCTGTCGAAGGCCGAGGCGAGCACATCCGCGACGACCTGCTCCGGCAGGGCCGAGCTGTCCACCACCAGCGCATTCTGCCCGCCAGTCTCGGCGATGAGCGGCACGGGCCGCCCATCCCGGTTCAGCCGCTTCGCCAGTTCGCGCTGGATCAGCCGCGCCACGTCGGTGGAGCCGGTGAACATCACGCCCTGCACCCGCGGATCCGCGACCAGCGCGGCCCCGACCGGCCCTTCGCCGGGGAGCAGCTGCAGGGCGGCGGGTGGCACGCCGGCCTCATGCAGGATCCCGACCGCCAGGGCGGCGATGAGCGGCGTCTCCTCCGCCGGCTTGGCGAGCACGACATTGCCCGCGGCCAGCGCCGCCACCACCTGGCCGGTGAAGATGGCCAGCGGGAAGTTCCAGGGGCTGATGCAGGCCACCGGGCCGAGCGGGCGATGCGTGTGGTTGTGGAACCCGTCGCGCACCTGCGCCGCGTAGTAGCGCAGGAAGTCCACCGCCTCCCGCAGCTCGGCGATGGCGTTGGAGAAGGACTTCCCGGCCTCCCGCACGATGGGGCCGAGCAGCTGGGGCAGGCGCGACTCCATCAGCTCCGCCGCGCGCATGAGATGGGCGGCACGCTCCGCCGGCGCGGTGGCGGCCCATCCGGGGGCGGCCTCCACCGCCTGGGCGAGCGCGGAATCCACCACCGCCGGCGTGGCCTCCACCACGAGGCCGACGAGGTCGCGATGGTCGGCGGGGTTGCGGATCTCACGGGCCGGGCCGTCGGGCTCGCCATCCGCCAGCATGGGCGCGGCCCGCAGCGGCGCCTCGGCCCCTTCGAGCAACCGCGCGGAGAGGGCGGCCAGGTTCAGCTCGTTCGACAGGTCCAGGCCCGCGCTGTTCAGCCGCTCCCGGCCGAACAGCGCGCGCGGATGGGAGATGCGCGGATGCGGCGCGCCGATCGGCCCGGCGGCGCGCACCGCCTCCACAGGGTCCGCCGTCAGCTCCTCCACCGGCACGGCGGGGTCGTTGATCCGGTTGACGAAGGAGGAGTTCGCGCCGTTCTCCAGCAGGCGGCGGACGAGATAGGCCAGCAGCGTCTCATGCGTGCCCACGGGGGCGTAGATGCGGCAGGGGCGGTTCAGCTTGTCGCGCCCCACCACCTCCTCATAGAGCGGTTCCCCCATGCCGTGCAGGCACTGGAACTCGTATTGCCCGGCATAGAAGTTGGCGCCGGCCAGGGCGTGGATGCTCGCCAGGGTCTGCGCGTTGTGGGTGGCGAATTGCGGGAAGACCGCATCGGGCGCCGCCAGCAGCTTCCGCGCGCAGGCGAGATAGGAGATGTCCGTGTGGATCTTGCGGGTGAAGACGGGGAAGTCCTCCAGCCCGTCCAGCTGCGCGCGCTTGATCTCGCTGTCCCAATAGGCGCCCTTCACCAGGCGGATCATCAGCCGGTGCCCGGTGCGGCGGCCGAGCGCGATCACCCAGTCCAGCACGAAGGGGGCGCGCTTCTGATAGGCCTGCACTACGAAGCCGATGCCGTTCCAGCCGGCCAGCTCCGGCGCCTCGCACAGCGCCTCCAGCAGGTCGAGCGAGATCTCCAGCCGGTCCGCCTCCTCGGCATCGATGTTCAGCCCGATATCGTAGTGGCGGGCGAGCACCGCGAGGCCGAGCACGCGGGGCTGCAGCTCGCCCATCACCCGCGCGCGCTGGGCGCGGGAATAGCGCGGATGCAGGGCCGAGAGCTTGATGGAGATGCCCGGCCCCTCATAGATTCCGCGGCCTGCCGAGGCCTTGCCGATGGCGTGGATCGCCGTCTCATAGTCGCGCAGGTAGCGCGCGGCGTCCTCGGCGGTCGTCGCGGCCTCGCCCAGCATGTCGTAGGAGTAGCGGAAGCCCTTCGCCTCCATGGCGCGGCTGTTCGCCAGCGCCTCCTCGATGGTCTGGCCGGTGACGAACTGCTCGCCCATCATCCGCATCGCGAGATCGACGCCCTTGCGGATCACCGGCTCGCCGCCGCGCGCGATCAGGCGGGTCAGCGCGCCCGTCAGCCCCGTCTCGCTGTTCGTGCCGGTGAGGCGGCCGGTTACCACCAGCCCCCAGGTGGCGGCGTTCACGAAGATGGAGGGGCTCTGGCCCAGATGGGCGCGCCAGTCGCCGCCGCCGATCTTGTCGCGGATCAGCGCGTCGCGCGTCGCGCGGTCCGGGATGCGCAGCAGGGCCTCGGCGAGGCACATCAGCGCGATGCCCTCCTGGCTGGAAAGGGAGAATTCCTGGATCAGGCTCTCCACGCCGCTGCGCCCGCCCTTGGCGCGAAGGGCCTCCACCAACCTGCCGGCGAGAGCCCTGGCGGCGGCGGCTTCGGGCGCCTTCAGGGTCGCGGCGGGCAGCAGCGCGCCGACGCATTCCTCCTCGGCCCGGCGATAGGCGGCCGTGATGGCCGCGCGGAGGCCGCTGGGCGGTGCCAGTTCCTGCGCGAAGGCCGCGAAGGGGAAGGAGACGGGGGCCAGCTCGGTGACGCTGCGTGACATGGGGCTCTCCGGACCGGGGGCTGCCGGGCCTGCCATACCGGGCAGGCGATGCCGATCCGTGACCCGGATTTTCGCATAAGAAAACTGGATCGCCAATAAGAAGCGCCCTAAGCTCCCCCGGAACGTTTGACGACGCCGGGCCGGCGCGGCGAGGAAGGGAACGAGACATGTCGAGTGCAGCGCGCCTTCCCGCAGCGGCGGAGGGCAGCCTGGGCCTGCGCGTGCGGGCCCTGCGCGCCGCCGCCCGGCTGACCATCCGGGAGGTGGCGGAGCGCAGCGGGATCGCGATCTCCTCGGTCTCCAAGATCGAGAACAACCAGCTCTCGCCCACCTATGAGAACATCGTGCGGCTCGCCCGCGGCCTGGGCGTGGATATCGCGGAGCTCTTCTCCGACACGCAGAAGGAGCGCCCCAGGGGCCGGCGCTCCCTCACCCGCCAGGGCGAGGGCAAGATCTACCGGACCCAGGCCTATGCCTATGAGATGCTCTGCACCGACCTGATCGGGAAGAAGATGATCCCGATGAAGGCGCGGATCCTGGCCCGGTCGCGCAAGGATCTCAGCCCTCTGATGAGCCATGAGGGCGAGGAGGTGCTGCTCATCCTCTCCGGCGTCGTGGAGCTGCATACGGAGTTCTACGAGCCCGTGGTGCTGCGGGAGGGCGACTGCGCCTATTTCGACAGCACCATGGGCCATGTCTGCGTCCTCCATGGCGTGGAGGACGCGGAGGTGTTCTGGGTCTGCTCCAGCAGCGACGTGCTCGGCCTGGTGGCCGGCAACCCTGGTTGACAAGGCTGTGAGCGACGGTCCAGTGTTTCCGATAAGAAAATTAACCAATCATTCGGGGCGGTTCGCCGCCGCCGCGCACAGGGTCTGCTGAGGAGAGGTGAGCATGGGAACGAGCAATTCGGGCCGTCGGGCCATCCTGGGCGGCGGCGCCGTCGTCCTCGCCGCGGCGCCGCTGGCGGCCCCTGCCGTGGCGCAGGGCGCGGGCAACACGCTGCAGGCCATCCGTGACCGCGGCGAGCTGCGCGTCGGCGTCGCCCCCGGCGAGCCCTGGTTCTTCCGCGACCAGCGCAGCGAGCAGTGGCACGGAATCGGCTGGGGCGTCGCGGTCGCCATCGCCCGTGAGCTGAACGTGAAGCCCGTGCCGGTGGAGACCACCTGGGGCAATGCCGTGGCGGGCCTTCAGGCCGGCCAGTTCGACGTGATGTTCGTGCTCGATGCCACGCCGCAGCGCGCCCTGGCCGTCGATTTCCCCGTGCAGCCCATGTTCTACTACGCCCAGGGCCTGCTGGTGCGCCCCGGGCTGACGGTGAAGGCCTGGGAGGATGTGAACAAGCCGGAGATCCGGCTGGGCGTCGTCCTCGGCACCTCGCCGGACCGCGACGTGACGGCCCGCCTGCCCCGCGCGCAGATCGAGCGCTTCCCGACGGCGGACGAGACCGCCGCCGCCTTCCAGGCCGGGCGCGTGGATGCCATCTCCCTCTTCCATCCCGCGCTGGTGATGCTGCGCGCGCGGGTGCGCCGCGGCACGGTGCTGCTGCCCGAGCCGGTGCGCGCCGCCAGCACCAGCGCCGGCGTGCGGCGTGAGGCCGACAAGTCCTGGCGCGACTGGCTGGGGCTGACCCTCGCCCATCTGTACTCCACCGGCGAGACGCAGAAGATCTACGAGGAATACCTCGCCTTCCGCGGCGTCGAGGCGGGCCAGGCCCCGCCGGTGATGCGCGAGATGTGGCAGAGCCGCGGCTGACGCGGCGCACGACCGGCCGTGGGATACGACTGGGACTTCTCGCCGGTCTGGCGCAATGCCGGGCCCCTCATGGAGGGGCTCGGCAACACGCTCTGGCTTTCCGGCTGGTCCATCGCGGCCGGGCTGGCGCTGGGCCTCGTGCTCGCGCTGCTGCGGCTCTCGCGCTCGCGCGTGCTCTCCGTGCTCGCCCTGGCGGTGATCGAGTTCTACCGGAACACGCCGCCCCTGCTGCATTTCTTCTGGTACTTCTTCGGCCTGCCCATCCTGCTGAACATCAGCATGAGCCCCTTCGGGGCCGCGCTGCTCGCCCTCTCCGTCCAGTCCGGCGCCTTCTTCGCCGAGATCTTCCGCGCCGGCATCATCTCGATCGAGAAGGGCCAGTGGGAGGCGGGGCGCGCGCTGGGGATGACGGAGGCGCGGCTGATGCGCCGCATCATCCTGCCGCAGGCCGTGCGCCGCATGATCCCGCCGCTGATGGAACGCTCCTTCGAGCTGGTGAAGACCACGGCCCTGGCCGCGACGCTGGCCTATGGGGAGCTGCTCTACCGCGCCATGGTCATCGCATCGCAGAGCTTCCGGCCGCTGGAGACCTATAGCGCGGTGGCCGTGATCTTCTTCCTCGTCCTCTTCCTCGCCAGCCTCGGCATGCGGCGGGTGGAGGCGGTCCTGCACCGCGGGCGGCGGTAGCCCGGCATGGATTACGAGTTCGACTTCCTCGAGATCCTCCGCAACGCGGATCTGCTGCTGCGCGGCATCTGGCTCACCGTTGCCCTCTGGGTCATCGCCTTCGTCCTGGCGCTGGTGGCGGGGCTGTTCCTCGGCATCGCGCGGGGTTCGCCCCGCAAGCTCCTGAACTGGCCGGCCACGGCCTATATCGAGGTGTTCCGCAACACGCCCGTCCTCGTGCAGCTCGTGTGGTTCTACTACGCCTTTCCCGTCCTCACCGGCATCCAGACCACGCCCTTCGTCGCGGCCTGCCTGGGCCTGTGCCTGAACACCTCCGCCTATTGCGCCGAGATCTACCGTGGCGGCCTGCAATCCATCACGGCGGGCCAGTGGGAGGCGGGGCGCGCGCTCGGCATGTCCTACTGGACGCTGATGCGCCGGATCATCCTGCCCCAGGCCATCCGCCGCATGATCCCGGCCTTCACCAACCGCGGGGTGGAGCTGGCGAAGATGACCTCCATCGCCTCCGTCATCACGGTGCATGAGCTGATGCACGAGGCGCGGACGCTGAGCACGCAGACCTTCCTGCCGCTCGAGACCTTCACCGTCGTCGCGGTGATCTACTTCATCCTCATCTATCCCGGCACGGTGGTGGCATCCGTCATCGAGCGCCGGCTGAACGCCCGGGGGGCCTGAGCATGGACACGCCGCAGGAGGTTCTCCGCATCGAGGGGCTGCGCAAGAGCTTCGGGCAGCTGGAGGTGCTGTCCGGCATCGACCTGACGGTCGCCAGGGGCGAGCGCATCGCCATTCTCGGCTCCAGCGGCTCGGGCAAGAGCACCTTCCTCCGCTGCATCAACATGATGGAAATGCCGAGCGCCGGGCGCGTCGCGCTCGATGGCCAGCTCCTCGGGCAGGAGAAGGGCGGCACCATCCGCTACCCCGAGGCGGAGCTGTGCCGCCTGCGCACGCGCATCGGCATGATCTTCCAGCAGTTCAACCTCTTCCCGCATATGACCGTGGCGCAGAACGTGATGGAGGGCCCCGTCTCCGTGCTCGGCGTCCGGCGGCGGGAGGCGGAGGAGCGCGCGCTGCGTTACCTCGCCAAGGTGGGGCTGACGGAGAAGGCGGCGGAGTATCCCTCCCGCCTCTCCGGCGGCCAGCAGCAGCGCGTGGCCATCGCCCGCGCCCTGGCGATGGAGCCGGAGATCCTGCTCTTCGACGAACCCACCTCCTCCCTCGACCCCGAGCTGGTGGGGGAGGTGCTGCAGACCATCCTCGACCTCTCGCAGGAGGGGCGGACCATGCTGCTCGTCACGCACGAGATGGGCTTCGCCTATCACTTCGCCACCCGCGTGCTGTTCCTCCACCAGGGCCGCATCCTGGAACAGGGCACGCCGGAGGAGGTGCTGAAGCACCCGCGCGAGGAGCGGACCCGCGCCTTCATCGGCCAGCACTCGGCCTTCGCCTTCTGAACGGACATCGCTGACATGGAAACCAAGGGCGCCCAGACCCCCGCCGAGGACCCGCGCAACGAGAAGGTGCTGATCTGGCTGAATGGCCGCCTAGTGCCGCGCGCGGAGGCAATGGTCTCCATCTTCGATGCCGGCTTCGGCCTGGGCGACGGCGTGTGGGAGGGCATCCGCCTCAGCCATGGCCGGCTGGTGCTGGTGGAGGAGCATCTGAAGCGCCTCTACCAGGGGGCGAGCACCATTGCGCTCGATATCGGCGTGGACCAGGCCGGCATGCGCCGCATCCTGGAGGAGACCTGCGCCGGCAACGGCATGGAGCATGGCGCGCATCTGCGCCTGATGGTCACGCGGGGCGAGAAGCGCACCGTCCACCAGGACCCGCGCAACGCGCTCGGCCGCCCGACCATCGCGGTCACGGCCGAGTACAAGCTGCCCGATCCCGAGATCAAGCGCGCCGGGCTGAAGCTCGCCACCTCCACCTTCCGCTGCAGCACGCCGGATGTGTTCGACCTGCGGCTGAACTCCCATTCCCGCCTGAACCTCATCCAGGCCCTGCTGCAGGCCATCCAGGCCGGCGCGCATGAGGCGCTGATGCTCGATCCGCTGGGCTTCGTCTCCAGCTGCAACTCCACCAACTTCTTCATCGTGCGCGATGGCGCGGTGATCACCTCCACCGGCCGCTTCTGCTTCAAGGGCATCACCCGGGCGAAGGTGATCGAGCTCTGCGCCACGGCGGGCGTGCCTTGCCGGCAGGAGGATTTCACCCTCGCCGAGGTCTATACGGCCGACGAGGCCTTCGTGACCGGCACCTTCGGCGGGCTGACGCCGGTGGCCGCCGTGGATGGCCGGCCGATGGGCGCCTCCCGCCCCGGCCCGGTCACGGCACGCCTCTCGGCCCTCTACGACCAGACCTTCCTCGGGCCCTGGGCGTGAAGGGCGCGGCGGGGACGCTGACGCAACGCGTCGCCTCCTTCGCCGCCGGCCTCACCTTCGAGGCCATCCCGCCGGAGCTGGTCGCCAAGGCCAAGCTCCACCTGCTGGACCTGATCGGCTGCGGCCTGGCGGGGGCGGATTCGACGCTCAGCCGCCAGGCGCTCGACTATCTGGCGGCCGAACACCGCGAGGGCCCCTGCCCCGTGCTCGGCACCGCGCGGCGCCACGGCCCGGCGGCGGCGGCCTTCGCGAATTCGGTCGCCATGAACGCGCTCGATTTCGACGACGGGTTCGAGGTGGATGGGCGCGGCATGGGGCATCCGGGCGCCAGCCTCATCGCGGCCGCCTTCAGCGCGCCCTTCCTGCGGGCGACGAGCGGCGCGGCCTTCCTCACGGCGCTCGTGACGGCCTATGAGATCAACGGACGCCTGATTCACGCCATCCAGCCGAGCTTCGAGCGCTTCCGGCAGGTCTATGGCGTATGCCAGCACCAGGGCGTCGGCTCCGCCATCGCCCATGGGCTGCTGATGGGGCTGGATGCGGAGGCGCTGGAGAATGCCATCGGCCTCGCCGCCACGCTCAGCCCCCTGCCGAGCCTGCGGAAATACAATTGGGAGAGCCGCCCCCTCGTCTCCTTCAAGGACTTCAACGCGCCCGCCGCCGAGGCCGGGGTGCGCGCCGTGCAGATGCATGCCGCCGGGATGACGGGCTCGCGCGACGTGCTGGGCGGCGAAACCGGCCTCTGGCGCATGCTCGGCTCCGACCGCTTCGACCCGGCCTTGCTGGTCGAGGGGCTGGGCTCGGAATGGCGGATGGAAAACGCCAGCCTGAAGCCCTTCCCCACCTGCCGCTGGATGCACACGGCGCTCGAAGGCTTCACGGAAATCCTGCGCGCAGAGGCCCTGGCACCGGAGGAGATCGGGCGCGTCACCCTTCACACCTCCGCCGGGCTGGCGCGGGACTTCATGCAGGCTGCGCCCAGCACGATGGTGGACGCCCAGTTCAGCTTCCCCTTCGCCTGCGCGGCCCTGGCCCATGGCATCGCGCCCGCGGCCCGGTGGTACCGGGCGGAGACGATGGCGCGGCCTGACATGGCCGCCTTCGCCCGGAGGGTGGTCGCGGAGGTCGATCCGGAGATCGACGCGATGATGAGCGGCCCGTTGCGCCGGCCGGCGGGGCGGGTGAGCATCGAGGCCCGGGGCCGCGTCTTCGCCTCACCGCTGATCGCCTTTCCGCTCGGCACACGCGAACGCCCGATCGGCGCCGAGGCCGTGTGGCGGAAGTTCCTGGAAAATGCGGCCCCCGTGCTGGGCACCGGCGCCGCCGAGGCCCTGGCGGAGCAGCTCCTCGGCCTGGAGCGGCAGGCGGATCTGGCACCGCTTCTCGGCGGCCTGGCCCTGGCCTGACCGCCGCCGCAGGCGTCGCCGCGCCTAGAAATCCGCGCGCAGCGAGAGGTAGAAGCGCCGCTCGGCCTTCAGCGCATAGGTCTGCTCCTGCCGCTCATGCAGCAGGTTCTCGCCCTCCAGCGCCAGGGTCATCCGTTCGGTCAGGCGGTAGGCGAGGCGCGCGGCGACGGAAACGTAGTCCTTGCTGCGCGCCAGCACCGCATCCACCTCGTTCACCGTCCGGTATCCCTGAGTAAGGCTGGCATAGCGGCCGAACAGGTTGATCTCCAGCGGCCCATGGTTCCAGCCGATCCGCGCCGAGACGAGATGGCGGGGAGAGGCGCGCTTCGGATCGAGCAGGGAGGGGCGGAACTCGGCGGAAACGGCCGCCAGCCGGTATTCCAGGCCCCAATCCACCACGCCCAGCGCCCGCCCCCGCAGCGAGAGGTCGACGCCCGAGACATCCGAGCGGCCGAGCGTATAGGGGCTGTAGGTCTCATAGGCGACATCGGGCGGGAAATGCGTGGCCGCGGACAGGCCGCTGCTGAAGCCACGGTTGCGCTGGTGGAAGCCAGTGATGGCGAAGCGGCCGTCGATCGCCTCGATCCGCCGCCGGTATTCGGCCTGGAAGTCCGTCACCACCGTGGGGGAGAGACGCGGATTGCCCGTGTCCTGATACCCGAAGGCCGGGTAGGAATCCCGCCAGCCCAGGTCGTAGAGGGTGGGCAGCCCGACGCCGCGCGCCGTGCCCAGGCGGAACGTATCCTCGTCGGTCGCGCGCCAGAGAATGCCGAAGTTCCAGCTGAACGTGCCGAAGCTGCGCGCGTAATCCCTGTCCCGGTAGGGGAAGTCCGGATCGTCGTAGCCGCTGCCGCTGAGCCACAGATGGTCGTAGCGCAGGGCCGTCGTGGTCTCGATCCGGTCCGTCACGGCCCAGTTCCACATCGCGCCCGTGGCCGCGATGTCATAGGCCACTTCGGTGACACCCGTCCCCATCGTGGCCCGGCGGTATTCGACCATCGGGCGCAGCGTGTGCGAAGGGTCCAGCTTCACGGTGTTGCTCAAGGAGGCGACGGTCACGGCATGGTCCGTGACGAAGGGGGTGGCCGCATAGGTGGCCCGGAAGGCGTTGCGATACAGCTGCGCCTCGACCAGCCCGAACGAGGTGTTCGCCTCCACCCGGCCGCGCAGGCTCCAGATCCGCTTGTCCTCGCCCCAGAACTGCCCGTAATCGGCGAAGGGCGCGCCGCTGGACCGGGCGAAGCTGGCATCGACGGCACCGCGGGCGGCCGGGCCGAGCGGAAACACCGCCTCCCCCGCGAATTGCGCCCGGGTGGGGGAACGGCCGACATCCAGCGAGGCGCGTTCGAAATCCGTGTAGCCGCGCCCCCAGTTGTGTTCCCCACGCAGCCCCGCGGAAAGGCGAATCCCACCGCCCTCCCCGAAGGGTGCGCTCGCCACGCCGGAGGCTTCCCGGTAGCCGCCGCTGCCCAGCCGCACCAAGGCGTTGGAACGGCGCTCATGGGACGGGTCGTCGGTGATGATGTTCACCACCCCCGCCACGGCGTTGAACCCGAACAGCGCGCTGTTCGGACCCTTCACCACCTCGATCTGCCGGATCTCGCCCAGCTGCACCGGGATCGCATCCCAGGCGGCATAGCCGTAATGGTCGAGATAGACCTGACGGCCGTTCACCAGCACCAGCAGCCGCGGCGTCATCGGCGTGGCATAGCCGCGCACCCCCACCGCGTAGTCCGAGGCGTTGTACTGGTGCACGTCGAGGGAGGTGTAGCGCGCCAGCACGGCGGGGATGTCGCGCGCGCCGGAGCGGCGGATCTGCTCGGCGGTGATGATGTCCATCCCCACCGGCGCGTCCGAGGCGCGCTGGGGCTTGCCGCTGGCGCTCGTCGTCACCGGCTCGCCGAACAGCTCCTCCAGCGAGGAGCGGTTGAGGTCGAGCGCCGAGACGGGAAGCGCTGGCGGCATCAGGACCAGGGCCGCCGCCACGAGGCGGCGGGGGAGCGGGGAGCGGCGGCGCCGGAACATCTCAGCGCTCCTGGATCATCATGCGGAAGGCCGCGGCGAAGCTGACCCCCGCCGCCTGGGCGGCCGCGCGGTTGACCACGATCTCCACCCGCGGCTCCCCGCGCACGGCAAGGACGCTGCCGCCCCCCTCCGGCGCGGCACGGCCGGCGGTGATGGTGACCACGCCGCTTCCCGCCACGGCACGCGCCACCCGTTCCGCCTCCGGCCAGGCCGCCTCGGTCAGCAAAAGGGCGACGGCGCCCGCCTGCCCGGCATTCGCCAACGGGACCAGCTTCGGCCGCAGGGTGAGGTTGCCGGCCCGGATGCCGTTGCCGAAGGTGGCGGCGATCCGCCGGGCCTGGGCCAGGCCCTCCTCCGAGCCCTCGGGATAGACGATGCCGATCTCGGCCAGGCCAGTCGGCGGCGTCTCCAGGAAGGCAAGCGCGCGGACGGCGGTCTGCAGGTCTCGCAGGGTCGGCTCCGCGAGCCCGGGCCTCGGCAGGCCGACGAGCAGGCCGGCCAGGCCGAGAATCGCGGCTCGCCGCCACCCTCCTCGCCAGGTCGAAGCCGCACCAGGCGGTTCGGGCCGATTCCCACACGCCAAACCCTCTGCCTCCTGCCTTCACGCCGTCTCATTCGGGGCGAAACCACTCCAGGGGCGGGAAGCTGGCGCCCCGCGGCGATTCTGCAACGTTTTTCTGAACAAAATGCCAATCATCAGGCAAGACCGTTGCGCCCGCCCCACGGTTGACCCTTCATTTGCCAGCCGGCGGTTACCTTTCCGGGCATGTGATGAGGACGTGACTTTGCCCTGGAGCTTCGTGCTTCCCTCGCTGGACCGGGTGATGCAGGAATCCTCTCCTGTTTCCGCCGAAGCGCGCCCGCAGGCGTCCCGCAGCGTGACACGCATGGTGACGGCCCTAGCCGCGCTGGCGGCCCTGCTGATGGCGGCCGCGTTGCCGCTCGCCTATTTCTCGGCCTCGCGCTACCGGATGGTCGGCGGGTTGGAGGCCAGCGCGCGGATCCATGCCGCCGAGGTGGTGGAGCTGGCCCGACGCAATCCCGGCTTCTGGGATTTCGACAGGCTGCGCGTCTCCGCGCCCCGCGGCGGAGCGCCGGAGGAACGCCGCCGCGTCTTCGCGGCCGACGGACGCCTGGTGATGGAAGCCGTGCCGGAGCGGGAGCTGGCCTGGCCCGTCCTGCGCGAGGAAGCGCCGGTGGTGATCGACGCGCAGGAGATGGGCCACGTGGAGGCCGCGCTCTCGATGCGCGACGTGCTGGCGAGCACCCTCGTGGTCTCGCTGGCCTCCTGCACGCTCGGCGCCCTCATTTTCCTGCTGCTGCGCGTCGTGCCGCTCCGCCTGCTGAACAACGCGCTGGAACGGGCGAGCTTCCTGGCGGCGCACGACCTGCTGACCGGCCTGCCCAACCGGCGCCTCTTCGGCGACCGCCTGCGGCAGGCCCTCTCCCTGGCCCGGCGGGACCGGCGGTCGATGGCCGTGCTCTGCCTCGACCTCGACCGCTTCAAGGAGGTGAACGACACGCTGGGCCATGCGGCCGGCGACCAGGTGCTGAAGATCGTCACGGACCGCCTCTCCGCCGTGCTGCGGGAGAGCGACACGCTCGCGCGGCTCGGCGGGGACGAGTTCGCCGTCATCCAGCCACGCGCGGAACAGCCCAGGTCGGCCGTCGCCCTCGCCCGGCGGCTGATCGCGGCGCTTGAGGCGCCGATCAGCCTGGATGGCTACCAGGCCAGGATCGGCATCAGCATCGGCATCGCCATGACCGACCGCTTCGGCATGGCCGAGCCCACGCAGCTGCTGCGCGATGCCGATGTGGCGCTGTACCAGGCAAAGGAGGCGGGGCGCGGCGGCTACCGCTTCTTCGTGCCCGAGATGAACCGCAAGCTGCAGGAACGGCGCGCGCTGGAGGCCGATCTGCGCGCCGCGCTGGAGACGGGTGGGTTCCGCCTCGCCTTCCAGCCCCAGGTGCGGCTCGGGGATGGCGCCGTCACCGGGGCGGAGGCGCTGCTGCGCTGGGCGCGCCCCGGCAGCGGCGACATGCCGCCCGACCGCTTCATCCCCGTGGCCGAGGATACCGGATTGATCGGGCCGATCGGCGCCTGGGTGCTGCGGGAGGCCTGCCGCTGCGCGGCCCGCTGGCCCGCGGGCATGACGGTGGCCGTGAACGTCTCGCCCGTGCAGTTCCGCCAGCCGGACCTGCATGACCTGGTGATGGCCGCGCTGGAGGGCAGCGGCCTCCCGCCCGAGCGGCTGGAGCTGGAGATCACCGAAGGCGTGCTGCTCGGCGACACGGAGGAGACGCTGGCCACCCTGCACCGGCTGCGCGCGGCGGGCGTGCGGATCGCGATGGATGATTTCGGGACCGGCTATTCCAGCCTCGTCTATCTTCAGAAATTCCCCTTCGACAAGGTGAAGATCGACCGCTCCTTCGTGCGCAACCTGGAGGGGGATCCGAGCGCCCTCGCCATCCTCCGCGCCGTGCTGGGCATGAGCCGGGCACTGGGCCTCGGCACGCTGGCGGAGGGGGTGGAAACGCCAGCACAGGCCGAGATGCTGCGCGAGGAGGGTTGCGAAGGCGCCCAGGGCTACCTCTTCGGCCACCCGCTGGCGCCCGCGCAGCTGGAGGAACGGCTTTTCGGCCCGCTGCAGGCCGGCGACGAGCCGATGCGCGCCCTTGGCTGAGGCCGCGCGCCGCTAATTTCCCGTTCGTCTTCTCATGATACGCGGTGAGGCCCATGGGGCGATCGCGCCCGGAGGTATCCTTCAATGGGCGTCATCACGGATCACCCCGATGCCGCGCCGCGCGTCGTCGATTCAGGCCAGACGGCGGAACAGCGCGTGACGGAGGTGGAGCGGCATGTCGGCAGCCGGCTGAGGCTCCGGCGCATCTGGCTCGGGATGAGCCAGGAGCAGCTCGGCGCAGCCCTCGGCGTCAGCTTCCAGCAGATCCAGAAATACGAGCGCGGGACGAACCGCATCGGGGCCGGGCGGCTGTTCGAAATGACCCGGGTGCTGAACGTGCCGATCGGCTACTTCTTCGATGGCGCACCGCATCCACCGAAGAGCACGGAGGAGGATGGCGCGCCGCATGCCGGGGCCGAGCTGGCCGCCGATGTGATGAACGAGCCGGAGGCCCTGGCCCTGGTGCGCGCCTTCGCCCGGATCACCGCGCCCGAGATCCGCAAGCAGGTACTCGGCCTGCTGCGCAGCCTCGCGCAAGAGGCGTGACGAAGTCGCTCGGGCCGTCCCCTGGCAGACGCATCACGTTCGGGCGAGCCCACAAGGCCGCGGCCCTTCCCGCCACCTTCTCACGGCCGCCCGGGCGGCGTGCCGCGGCCTACCTCCGGCCCGCGAGGGACGAAAGCGCCTCGATCAACCCGCCGGTATCGAGCGGCTTCTCCCAATGCGGCACATGCCGGAACCGGGGTGGCAGCGCCCCCTGCGAATAGCCCGTCGCGATCACGAACGGCACGCCCTTCTCGGATAGCTGGTCAGCCACCGCATATCCGGGCTCTCCGCCAAGATTGATGTCCAGCACAGCAAGATCGATCATTCCCGTCCCGGCCAGCAGGGCCAGGGCGCGTTCGCGCGTGGGTACGGGGCCGAGCACCTCCGCGCCGGCGCCAAGCAGCGCCTGCGCCAGGTCGTCAGCGATGAAAAACTCGTCCTCGACGACCAGGACGCGGCGGCCGTTCAGTCCCGATTTTGTTTTCGCAACTGCCACGGGCACGGTCGCTTTCTGATGGGAGGGTCAGGCAGAGGCGGAATCAGCCGACGGAACAATAACCCATGTTAAGGCAGCACGAGACCGGCACGGTAGGAGTTTGTCCGCACACCGGGACACCTATGGCGACACACCTGATTCGCAAGCTGGAGCAGTTCACCAGACTGTCCAGCAGAGACAAGCTCGTGCTGGATCAGGTCTCGACCGAGGGCCTGCGGCAACTCGGAGCCCGTGAAGACATCATCCGGGAGGGGGAGCGGCCGCAGGTGGTCAACCTGATCCTCTCCGGCTGGGCCTGCCGGTACAAGTATCTCGAGGATGGGCGGCGGCAGATCATCGCCTTCTTCCTGCCGGGCGACCTGTGCGACAACCATGTCTTCGTGCTGCGGGAAATGGACCATTCCATCGGAACCCTCACGCCCGTGACGGTCGCGCAGATCCCCCGTCCGCGGATCGAGGAGGTCTCCCTCCACCATCCCCGGATCACCCAGGCCCTCTGGTGGGAATCGTTGGTGAACATGGCGATCCAGCGCGAATGGACCGTCAGCCTCGGCCAGCGCAACGCGACGGAGCGGCTGGCGCATCTCCTCTGCGAACTGTTCCTCCGTGGCCGCAGCGTGGGGCTGGTCGAGGGCAACAGCTGCGAGCTGCCGCTGAAGCAGGCCGAGCTGGCCGATGCGCTCGGCCTGTCCACCGTGCATGTGAACCGCACGCTGCAGGATTTGCGAACCGCCGGGTTAATTGTGCTGAAAGGCAAGATGCTGACCATCCCGGACCTGAACGCGCTGCAGACCGCCGCCCAGTTCAACGCCAACTACCTGCATCTGAACCGCGAGGGTCGGCACCTGGACGCGAACGAGTAGCGGCGCGGCATGCTCCGCGCCGGTCTGAGACGATCCATCGGGAGACTGGCGCTTGAGCGAGAGAGCTGAGACGGACCGCCCGAAGGAATGGCTCATTGGCGGCGGCTCCTCGGGGGATCTGATCCGCGGCCGGGACTGGTCGGCCACCGCGCTCGGGCCGCGCCATGCATGGCCGGCCGCGCTGCGCACGCCGCTCGGGATCCTCCTCGCCCTGCCCGTTCCCGCCTTCCTGCTCTGGGGCGAGCGGCAGGTCCTGCTGCACAACGATGCCGCGGCGGCCCTGGGGGTCACGCCGCCGGGGCTGCAGGGACAGCCGCTGCCCGAAGGCTGGCCGGAAGCCTGGGCCCTGCTCTCCCCCCTGGCCGGGCGCGTCCTGCGGGATGGCGAGGCCGTGCGGCGCGAGGATGTCTCCCTGCCCGGGCAGGCGAAGGGGGCGCCACGGCGGTTCACCCTGTCCTGCGCGCCGCTGCCGGGGGATGGGCATGGTGCCGGGGGGCTCTTCGCCAGCCTGGTCGAAACCACCTGGCCCGGAAGCGAAGCGGTCTCCCTGCTGGAAGCGGTGCCGCATCTCGTCTGGCGCTCCGCGCCGGGCGGCCGTTGGCTGTGGTCGGGCGCGCAATGGAGCCGCCACACGGGCCAGCCCCTCGGCGGCAGCCAGGGGTTCGGCTGGCTGGAGGCGCTGCACCCGGAGGATCGCGAGGCGGCACTCGCCGCCTGGCGCCGGGCCGATGCGGGCGAGGGCTTCGAGGCGGAGTTCCGCCTGCTCGACACCCGCCATGGCCGCTACCGCTGGTTCCAGAGCCGCGCCACGCCGCTGGGAGGCGGGCAGCAGGCCAGGGAATGGCTCGGCACCTCCACCGACGTGGACAGGCTGCGCGTGGCGGAGCGGCAGCAGAGCATCCTGCTGTTCGAGCTGCAGCACCGCCTCCGCAACACGCTCTCCGTCATCCGGACCATCATCCGCCGCACGGTGCAAAGCGCGGAATCCGCCGAGGATCTCGCGATGCATCTGGATGGCCGCGTGAATGCCTTCGCCCGCACGCAGGGTGCATTGAGCCGGGACCCCGGGGCGGGGCTCGCGCTGGCCCAGATCATCGCGGACGAGCTGCTGGCCCATGCCGCGCGCGAGGACAAGCAGGTGACGATGGACGGGCCGCCCGTGCTGCTCCGCCCCAAGGCCGCCGAGATTATGGGGCTGGCGATCCACGAGCTCACCAGCAACGCGGTGCAATACGGCGCCCTCTCCACCCCGGAAGGGCAGATCAGGGTGACATGGCGCCTGGCGGGCCCGCCCGGCCAGGCACGCCTGGAGCTTCTCTGGCAGGAAAGCGGGGGCCCGCCCGCCGGCCCGCCACGGCGCCGCGGCTTCGGCACCGACCTGCTGGAGCGGACGCTTCCCTATGACCTGAAGGCGGAGGTGCAGCAGGACTTCCGCGAGAGCGGATTGTCCTGCCGCATCTGCCTGCCCGCCGCGGATTGGATTCTGCCCCAGCCCGCGTGAGCCGCCCCGCCCCATCCGGCGCGAAAAGAGCGGGCGCGGGGCCTTTCAGTCGAGATCCAGTTCCTCTCCCTTGCGCAGATAGGTGCGCAGGATGCCGTCCTCGCTCGTCGCGATGCCGACGGCGAAATGCGGGCTGCTATGCGCCCAGCCGGCATGGCCCATCCGGTCCAGCACGATGCCCCCCGCCTCGCCGCCCACCCGGCGCAGCCGCGCGATCGCGAGATCGGCGGCGGCCTGGGGCGAGCCGTGCTCCAGCGACTGCATGGCGCGCGCGGCGAGAAGGCTGCGGGCGATGCGTTCCCCGTCGCCGGAGAAGACGACGCCGCCCAGCAGGTCATCCGCGCAGAGCCCGCATCCCGGCAGGGCCGAGGCGCCGATCTGCCCGCCCGCCTCGCGGCCTGGCCCCCGGGCCGAGGTGCCGGCCACGAGATGCCCATGGCCGTCCAGCGCGACGCAGCCGAAGGATGCCGGCCCCGCGCCTTCGGAGCCCGGCCGGGCGGGCGGCGCGCAGCCCTCCGCGCCCTGCGCCTCCGCGAAGCGCCGCGCTCCCTCCGCGACCAGCAGGGCGGGCGCTTCCCGCAGCAGGCGGCGCGCCACGCTCGCGGGGTGCCGGGCGCCGCGCAAGGCGGCCACGGCGCCGAGGTCGAGCGTCGCGCCATCCATGATGGCGGCCTCGGCCTCGCCACCGGCCCCGGTGGGTTCGTCCCCTGCCTCGAAGGCAGGCGCGTCCTCCAGGGCACGCAGCGCGGCCTCCACCGCGTCCAGTGCCATGCCGCCCTCCCGCAGGATGGAGGCGCCCGTCACGAGCGCCGCGCGACAGACCCCGCGCGCCGCCTCCGCCCGATCCGGGGGGAAAGCCCCCGCGCCGCCATGCAGGACCAACGCCCAGATGCCCGTGCCGCCCGACATCGTCATGCCCCTCCCATGTCGAGGGGGAAGTCGGACGGGCCATGGGCCGCCGCAAGGCCGGGCGGCGCCGGCTCCCGGCCTTTCGCGGCGTGCCGCGGACCGTCGGATGATGCGGGGGACGGCGCTTTGAATGGGGGCCTCATCACGGACCTCTTCGTTCTGCCGGTTCTTCGGGACGTTCCCAGTCCGGAACGCCTGGCGGCGCGTTCCGTCACAGCATTCATCGGCACGGGAGCATCGCGTCGCGCGCGGCGACGCCGTTCAACCCATGTTAAGGCGCGGCGCGCACGGCTCCTCGCTCCCGCATCCTTGATGCCGGGACGCCCCGCGATGCGCGCGCAACTCGCCCTTCCGCCCCGTGTTCCTCAGCCCTGATCGTGAAGAGGTATCCCATGGCGCCCGCGCGCTTCGGCTTCCATGCCTCCCATGAGCAGTTCGCCCCATCGGAGCTTCTGGCGCTCGCGCAGGAGGCCGAGGCGGCCGGCTTCGACGCGGCCATGTCCTCCGACCACTTCCGCCCCTGGGGTGCGGCGCAGGGACATTCGGGCTTCGCCTGGTCCTGGCTCGGCGCAGCCATGGCGCGCACGCGCCTTCCCTTCGGCGTCATCTCCGCGCCCGGCTACCGCTACCACCCCGCCATCCTCGCCCAGGGCGCGGCCACGCTGGCCGAGATGTTTCCCGGCCGCTTCTGGTTCGCCCTCGGCAGCGGGCAGCGGCTGAACGAGGACATCACCGGCCTCGCCTGGCCCGAGAAGGCCGAGCGCAACGCGCGGCTGCGTGAATGCGCGAAGCTCGTGCGCGCGCTGCTGGCCGGCGAGACGGTGACGCATCACGGCCGTATCACCGTGGTGGAGGCGAAGCTGTACAGCCGCCCCGAGACGCCGCCGCCCCTGCTGGGCGCCGCGGTGACGGAAGCGACCGCCGAGGCCGTGGGCGCCTGGGCGGACGGGCTGCTCACCGTCTCCGCCACGCCGGAGCGCATGCGCAAGGTGATCGAGGCCTTCCATCGCGGCGGGGGCCGGGGCAAGCGCCTCATCGTCCAGGCGACGCTGAACTGGGCGCCGACGGAGGAGGAGGCGCTGGCCGGCGCGCATGAGCAGTGGCGCTGCAACGCCCTGGCCGGCGAGGTGAACTGGGAGCTGCGCCTGCCCGAGCATTTCGACACGGCCACCCGCTTCGTCCGCCCGGAGGACATGCGGGAATCCGTCTGGATCTCGTCGGACCTGCGCTGGCACGCCACGCGGCTCGCCGAGCTGGTCGGGCTCGGCTTCGACGAGATCCAGATCCATCAGGTCGGCCGCAATCAGCGCGGCTTCATCGAGGCCTTCGGCCGGGATGTCCTGCCCCGGCTCCGGGGCGGCGCCGCGTGAGCCCTCCGGGGGCGGGGCGCCCGCCGGGCGGCACGGTGCTGGTCCTGGGCGGCGGGATCGCCCTTGGCGCCTTCGGCGCCGGCGCCTGCGAGGCGGTGGAGGAAGGGGGCGGGCCCGACTGGCTCCTCGGCGCTTCGGCCGGTGCCCTCAATGCCGCCATCCTCGCAGGCAACCCGCCGGACCGGCGGGTGGAGGCGCTGCGCCGCTTCTGGTCCTCGACGGCCGAGGATCCGGCTCCCTGGGCCTCCTTCTGGCTCGGGCCGCTCCCCGGCGCGGGCGCATGGCGGCGCGCCCGCAACGAGGCGGCGGCCTGGCGGACACTTCTGCTCGGGCGCCCCGGCCTGTTCCGCCACCGCCTCCTCCCCGGCGAAACGCCCTCGCTCTACGACCTGGAGCCCCTGCGCCGCCGCCTGCCGGATTTCGTGGACTTCGACCGCCTGAACGCGGAAGGCGCGCCGCGCATGACGGTCGTGGCCACCGATGTGGAGAGTGGCGAGCGCGTGATCTTCGACACCGCCCGCGGCGCACGCATCGGCCCGGACCACCTCCTCGCCTCCTGCGCGATGATGCCGCTCTTCCCGCCGGTGGAGGTCGAGGGGCGGCTGCTCTGCGATGGCGGCCTCGCCTCGAACGCACCGCTCGACCTCGTCTTCGCCGAGGCCCTGCCAGGGCCGGCACTCTGCATCGTCACGGAACTCTTCGCGCGCGCCGGCCAGCGCCCGCGCAGCCTCGCCGCCGCCGCCGGCCGCGCGGCCGACCTCGCCTTCGGCAACCAGACCTGGCGCATGCTCGAGGCGGGGGCGCGCGAGCATGCGCTGCGGGCCCGCCTGGCCATGGGCCAGGCCGGGGACGATCCGGCGACGCCGGTGAGCGGCCCGCCCGTGCTGGACCTGCTCCTGCTCGCCTACCGCGCCGGGCTGGACGAGGCGGGACCCGGCAAGCCCTTCGACTTCTCGCGCGCCACCCTCGCGGAACGTTGGGAGGCCGGCGCGGCCGCGTTGCGGGAGGGGTGGCGGCGCCGCGACACGCCCGGGCAGGGTACCCTGCTCGCGCCCGGCCTGACCCTGCATGAGCTGGAGGGCGGCGCCGTTTCCGAGCGGGCACCAAACCATGCGAATGCGCCGCCCCCGTTCTTCCGGTAGCGCCCTGTCCGCAACGACAGGCGGCAGACCGATGGATCCGGACGAAACCGATTTCGAGCGCGCCCTCCGGCGCGCCCGCGAGAATGAGGGCCGCATCGCGCGTCAACGCATGCTGATCAGCCGCCTGGAGAGGCTGCGGCAGGCGCATCTGCTGCCGGAGGCGCAGCGCCTCCTCACGATGATGGAGAGCAACCAGCGCCTCTTCAGCCAGCAGCTCCGCACCGTCTTCCAGGACCGGCCGGAGGAGCCCTGAGCGCCCCGCCGCTAGCGCCCGAGCGCCGCGCCGTATTCCGGCATCACCAGCCCGTCCGGCAGGCGCCGGAAATCCAGCCCATAAACCTCCCGCAGCCGCGGGGGGTCCAGCACCTCCTCCACGCTGCCCTGCCCCGCCACCGCACCGTCCCGCAGCATCAGCACCCGGTCGGCGCCGATCGCGGCCTCGTTCAGGTCGTGCAGGATGACCATCACGGCCAGCCCCTCGCCCGCCAGCTCCCGCAGGATGCGCAACAGGGCCACGCGATGCGCCACGTCGAGGCTCGCCGTGGGCTCGTCCAGCAACAGCGCGGCCGGGCGCGGTGCGCCATCCAGCTGCGCCAGCGCACGGGCCAGTTGCACCCGCTGCTGCTCCCCGCCGGACAGGGTGGCATAGGCCCGCGCCGCCAGGGGCAGCACGCCCGCCCGCGCCATGGCCTCGCGCACCGCCTCCTCGTCCCGCGCCGAGGCGGGATGGCCGTGCCAGGGCAGGCGGCCGAGGCCGACCACCGCCCGCGCGCTCATCGGGAAGGCCAGGTTCGCGTGCTGCGTCATCACGGCGCGGCGCCGCGCGAGGTCCAGCGGGCGCCAGGCCGGCAGCGCCCGCCCCTCGGCCAGCACCACGCCGGCATCGGGCCGCAGGTCGCCGCAGAGCAGCCGGAGCAGGGTGGACTTGCCCGCACCGTTCGGCCCGACCACCGCCAGCACCTCGCCGGCGGCCAGTTGCACGGAGACATCTCGCAGCAGCGCCCGCCCGCCCCGGCGAAGGCTCAGCCCCTCCGCCGTGATCATGCCGATTGCCGCCGCAGCAGCAGCAGGAAGAAGGGCGCGCCCAGCAGCGCGGTGACGACTCCCACCGGCAGCTCCGCCGGCGCCGCGAGGCTGCGCGCCACGAGATCGGCGGCGACGAGCAGCGCGCCGCCCAGCAGCCCGGCGCAGGGCAGCACGATCCGGTGCTCCGCCCCCACCGCCATCCGCACGAGATGCGGCACCAGCAGCCCGATGAAGGCGATGATGCCGGAGAAGGCCACCCCCGCGGCCACCGCCACGGCGGCCAGCACCACGGCCACGCGCTTGGCCGTTTCCACCGGCACGCCGAGATGGAAGGCCTCGCGCTCGCCCAGCATCAGCGCGTTCAGCGGCCGGGCCAGCCGCAGCAGCCCAAGGCAGGGCAGCCCCACCAGCGCCAGCAGCACGGGAAGATGCACCCAGCGCGCCCCGGCCAGGCTGCCCAGCAGCCAGAAGTTGATGTCGCGCGCCTGCCGGTCATCCGCGATCGCCACCAGCAGCCCCAGCCCGGCGACGCAGAGCGCGTTCACGCCGATGCCCGCGAGAAGGAGGTTCGCCACGCCCACGCTGCCCTCCCGCATCGCCAGCCGCGCGATGAGGAAGGTGGCGCCGAGCCCGCCCGCGAAGGCCAGCAGGGGCAGCAGCCAGAGGCCGAGCAGGCCCGCCCGGCTGCCCATCAGCCCGCCGCCGAAGACAATGCCCGCCGCCGCCATCAGCGCGGCGCCGGAGGAGACGCCGATCAGCCCCGGATCGGCCAGCGGGTTGCGGAACAGCCCCTGCATCACCGCCCCGGCACAGGCCAGCCCCGCCCCGATCAGCGCGCCCATCAGCGCGCGCGGCGCCCGGACCACGGAGAGGATGGCCTGGTCCCCCACATACTCGGCCGGCAGCGGCGCGAGGCCCAACAGGTCCGCGACCACGGCCACGAAGCCGGCCGGCGAGACGCGCGCCGGGCCCAGCAGCACGGCGGCCAGGAGCGAGGCGAGCAGCAGCCCGGCCGCGAGCGGCACCGCGCGCGCCGATGCCCGCATGGCGAGGCCGGTGCCGCCGATGCCGTCTACCCCCGCAGCCATGGGCGCTCCGGCAGGGCGGGAAGGGTGGCGCCGGGGCGCAGGGCGAGGGCCAGGGCCCGGCGCGCCTCCGCGGCGCGCGGGCCGAAATTCAGGTAGGAGCCGGGCATCGGCACCACCCGGCGCGCGGCGGCGGCCGGCGTCACCGCCAGGGCCGGCATGCGCAGCACCGCCTCCGGCCCGCCCGCTGCCTCCAGCGCATGGTCCATCATCAGGATGAAATCGGGCGCCATGCGCGTGGCCATCTCCGGCGAGAGCGGGCGGTAGCCGCGATAGCCCTCCACCAGGTTCACCGCACCCGCCGCGCGCATCGCCGCATCCGCATGCGTCTCCCGCCCCGAGACCAGGGGCGCCCCGGAGGAGGCGGCCAGGACGAAGATTCCGCGCGGCCGCGTGGGCAGGGCGGCAATCGGCGCGTCCAGCGCGGCCCAGTCCTCCGCCAGGGCGGACGCCATGGGTTCCGCCGGCAGCTCCAGCGCCTCGGCCACGGCACGCAGCTTCGCCACCGCCGCCGCCCCGCCCGCCCCGTCGGGCACGGTGCGGATGGGCATGCGGGCGGCACGCAGCACCTCGATCGCGGCCGGCGGCCCCGCCTCCTCCGAGAGGAGGAGGAGGTCCGGATGCAGGGCGACCAGCCCCTCGGTCGGCAGGGCACGCAGATAGCCGATATTCGGCAGGCGCTGCGCCGCGAGCGGGACGAGGCTCGTCGTGTCCACCGCCACGACCCGGCTCCCGGCGCCCAGGGCGAAGGCGCATTCCGTCAGCGCGCCGCCCACGCAGACCACGCGGGAGGGCGCGGCGCGCGCGGCCCGGGCCGCCAGCAGCGCCGGCCCGGCGGCCAGGAGGGAGCGGCGCCGCATCGGCATCAGGCGGCCGCGCCCAGGGGCGTGGTGCCCACCACCTTCTCCACCAGCGCGCGCCAGTCCTCGCGCTCCGGCACGCCCGGCTTGCGCGCGCCGAACAGGAGGGCGACCGGCGCGCCGTTCGCGTCCAGCAGCTCGATGCTCGTCACCGGCCCGTCCGCGGTCGGCTTCACCACGCGCCAGGCCTCGGCCACCCCGGCCTCCCGCAGATGCAGGTTGAAGTCCGGGTCCAGCACGTTGAACCACCCCGGAATGTCCATGAGCCGGCTCACCGGCCCCGTATGGATCTGGATGGCGTGGCGGTTGCCGACGAAGACCATCACCGGCTGGCCGGAACCGGCGGCGAGGCGCAGCGCGGCGGAACCGGCGATGCTGTCCAGCCGCAGCGCCAGGTCCTCCCCGGCCAGGCGGAAGGCCTGGCGGCGGCTCGCCTTGTGGCGGCGCAGCAGGGTCACGAAGTCATGCGTGTCCTGCAGCGCCAGCCAGTCCTCGCGCAGCGCCTTGGCATCCACCAGCGTCTCGACAGCCGGCGTGGCCGGAGAAGCCGCCTCCTGAGGCGGGAGCGGCGCACCGGGGGCGGCGTGGCGCGCGACCAGGGCGGCCCAGGCGTCGCGATCGGTCGCCTCGGTCGCATAGACCTTGTGCACCGCGTTGCCGTCCCGGTCGAAGATCTGGATCGAATGGCGCTCCCCCTCCAGCGCATAGGCATGGGCCCAGGCGCCGGGGAAAAGCCGCAGGTCGATATCCGGCCCCACCACCAGGATATGGCCCGGCCCGGAGGAGACATCCTGGAAGGCACCATGGCGCTCATGCACCGCATGGTCGTTGCGGGTCAGCGCCATGATGCGGCCGAGCTGCGGGAACTCCGCGAAGAGCGTGCCCCAATCGGCGCGCAGCGGCGTGGCCCTTCCCTCCGTGCCGGCGGCCACCAGCGCGGCCTCGGTGGTGCCGAGGGCCGCGGCGGCGTCCCGCACCCGCAGCCGGGGCTGCTCCCGCTTGAGGGTCGCGTGGCGCTCCAGAAGTTCGCTCATCCTGTCCTCTCCCTACCAGCGCATCACGACATTGACGGCGGCGTAGCGCCCGGGCTGCGCATAGAGGTCGCGCGTGGTGCTGTTCGCCGCCACTCCGACCACGTCGGTGGCCAGGAAGTACTTCTCGTTCGTCACGTTGAAGAGGCCCGCATTGATCGAGAGGTTGCGGCCGAGGTCGTAATGCACCGCCAGGTCCACCACCGTGTAGGACGGGGCGCGGAAATACGTGCCGGTGCTCACCTGGTTGTGCCGCAGGGCATGGGTGACGTTCACCTCCGCCCCCAGGCCCCAGCCGCTGTTCCAGGCCAGGCCGCCAACCACGCGGAAGGGATCGACGGAGTCGATGGCGGTGCCCGTCTCCTTGTCGATGCCGCGGGCATAGGCCGCGCTACCCCGCAGGGCCCAGCCCCGCGCGAACTGCCACTCGCCCCGCGCCTCCACGCCGTAGATATCGACGCTGCTGAGGTTGCGGTACTGGAACTGGGTGAGCCCGGCGGCGGTGGTGCCGATCACCTTCGTGTCGATGAAGTCCGAATAGTGGTTGTAGAAGCCGCTGATCTGGAAGTTGCTGCCATCCGCGAAGCGGCCGCGGATGCCCGCCTCGAAGCCGTCGCTCGTCTCCGGCTTCAGGTCGAAGCTCGGCAGGATCTGGTAGCGCTGGACCGAGTTGGTGAAGCCGAAATTGGCCGTGTCATAGGGCGGCGCGCGGAAGCCATGGGCATACTGGCCGAACAGGCTTATATCGTTGTCCAGCCGGTACAGCGCGCCGAGCTTGGGCGAGACGGCGAACTCATCCATGTCCCGCACCCGCGCGGCGATGGCGGCGCCGGCCGAGTTGGTGAAGGCCTGGTCGGGCGAGACGCGCAGCGAATACTGGTCCAGTCGCAGCCCGGGCGTAAGGGAGAAGCGCCCGATGGTGATCTCGTCCTGCACATAGGCGCCGAACTGCGTGGTCTCCGTATCCGGGAAGTTCTTGTTCGGATAGGTTTCGCCCGCGATGGCATTCGTCACCGCGCCGGTCTGCAGGTTCTGCTCGAAGCGGCTGCGCGGCCGCGCGGTCTCGATCCGCTCCAGCGTCGCGCCATAGATCACGCTGTTGGGCAGGCCGAAGGCGGTGAAGTCGCTGCGGAGCTGCACCTCGCCGCCATAGATGTCCTGCTGGAAGCGGAAGTCGCTGTAGCGCAGCCGGTTGGCGCCCGCCGCGGCGGTGGTGGTGGAGCGGTACTGCGCCGTCCGCTCCCGCCGGTCGAGGCTCACCACCCAGCCCCGCAGGTCGATGCGGTCGGCGAAGAGGAAGGGCGCGTCATGCGTGTATTGCGCGCTGATCCGGGCGCGCCGGCTGTAATCCTCGCCGAAGGAGGAGAGAACCGCCGCCCCCGCGGCGTTGGACAGCTCGGAGTTCAGCGTGGTGTCCACCTGCCGCTCGAACAGCTCGCCCGTCACGCGCAGATGGTCGGCCGGCGTCAGGTGCCAGATGCCGGTGCTGAGGAAGTTGTTGACCGTGTAGTCCTGCGGGTTCGGCAGCACGTTCCCGTTCGGCCGCACCTCGCTGCCCGTGCGGTTGGTGAACTGCGCCAGCGCCTCCACGTCCCCCGCGCGCGCCGCGCCGGTGATGGTGCGGGAAAAGGACTGGTCCGCGCCGCTATAGCCGAAGCGCAGGTTGAACCCGACATTCCGCCCCTCCTCGATATAGTCCGAGGGGTCGCGGGTGATGTAGCTGACCACGCCGCCCAGCGCGTCCGATCCATAGAGGGCCGAGGCCGGGCCACGCAGGATCTCGATCCGCTTGACGCTCTCGAGGTCCACGAAGTCGCGCGTGTAGTTTCCGGCCCCGCTGTTGCTCTCGGGGAAGTCGGGGATGCGCACGCCATCCACCTGCACCCGCACGCGGTTGCCGCCGATGCCGCGGATGTAGAAGTTCGTGCCGCCGTTGCGCGCCGGCTGGTTGCCGAAGGAGACACCGGGCTCGTAGCGCAGCGCCTCGCGCGGGGTGTTGGCGTTCTGGCGGTCGAGCTGCTGCGTGTCGATCACCGTCACCGTGGCCGGCACGTCATCGACGGAGCGCTCCTCGCGCGTGGCCGTCACCGTCACCGGCGGCACGGCGACGGGATCCGCGGCGGGGGTCACGCCCGCCTGGGCCAGGGCGGCGCCAGGCAGGAGAACGAGGGCGGAGAGGGCGGCAGGCGCGCGTCGCGGCAGCAAGGTGGTCTTTCCAGAAGATCGAGATCACGGATTCTCTATCTTCAATGCGAGTGATTCGCAAAGCCGTTCGCAACACCGAGAGCACGCGCCCTTGCGGCAGCCGGAACGAACAGCCACCCGCCCCCCCTGGGGACGGCGCCGCCTTCCCGTCCCCTGTGCTTCGCGGCGGCCCGCGCCGAAGCCAGGCCCGGTATGGCTACCCCGCCGCGCCTCGCGCCTCACGCCCTCCGGGACTCCCGGCGCGCAGCAGCATGAGCGCGAGAAAGGACAGCGCGGTCAGGCTGCCCGAAAGCGCCAGCGCCCAGTAAGGCCCGGCCCCGTCCAGCACCATGCCGAAGAGCAGCGGCGCCCCGCCTTGCAGGATTCGCGCGGGCGCCGCGATCAGCCCGCTGCGCAGCCCGTATCCCGCCGGGCCGAACAGGGCCAAGGGCAGCGTGCCGCGCGCGATGGTCAGCAGCCCGTTCCCCGCGCCATGCAGCAGGGCGAAGGCCATGGCCGCCGGCGCCCCCAGCAGCGCCACCACCGCCACCCCACAGGGATGCAGCGCCGCCGCAAGCCGCGCGGAGGCGAGCGGCGAGAAGCGCCGGAGCAGGCCGTATTCCATCAGCCGCGCCGCCACCTGGGCCGGGCCGATCATGGCGGCCGCCGCGATCGCCGCGGCCGGGGTCGCGCCCAGCGCGAGCAGCAGGCGCGGCAGATGCGCCGCCATGGCCGCCGCCACGAACCAGCAAGCCGCGAACACCCCGGCCAGGATGTACATCGCGCGCGGTGTGGCGGCCGGATCGGCCTCGTGCTCACCTTCCGGCTCCGGCGGCGGCGCCTTGGGCACAAGGAGGCGGTTCAGCGGCAGCCCGATGGCCAGGTGCAGCACCGCCCAGGCGATGCAGGCGCCCCGCCACCCCAGCGCCTCGATGAAGAAGGCCGTGGCCGGCCAGCCCACCGTGCTCGCGAAACCCGCGATCAGGGTGATGCCGGTGATCGATCCCCGCGCCCCCCGGCCATAGAGGCCAGCCAGGGTGGCGAAGGCCGCCTCATAGAGGCCGAAGCCCATCCCCGCGCCGATCACCGCCCAGGCCAGGACCAGCCCGGCCAGCCCATGCGCCGCCGAAAGCAGGAGCAGCCCGGCGGCGAAGACCAGGTTCGTCAGCACCAGGATGTCGCGCCCGCCCCGCCGGTCGATCGCCGCGCCCGCCATGGGCCCCAGCAGGCCGGAGAGCAGCAGGGCCGCGGAGAACACGCCGAAGAACCAGTCGCGCGAAAGGCCGAGCTCGGCGGCCAGCGGATCGGCGATCACCGCCGGCAGGTAGTAGGTGGAGGCCCAGCTCAGTGTCTGCGTCAGGCCGAGCGCGATGACGACGGTCCGGGAGGAAGGGGCGCCCATCCTCGGCGGCTCAGGCCGGTTCGCGCCGGGCGGCGTCGGCCCGGTCGCGCCCGCAGCAATTCTCGGTCAGGAAGCCGATGACCGCGTTCACCGCCGCGAATTCGGCGGCATAGATCAGGGAGCGGCCTTCGCGCCGGAAGCTCACCAGCCCCGCCTGGCGCAGCTGCGCCAGATGAAAAGACAGGGTGGCGGAGGGAAGGCCGAGCTCTTCCCCGATGGCACCGGCCGGCATTCCGGCCCCGCCGGCCTCGACCAGCATCCGGAAGATGTCGAGCCGCGTCTCCTGCGCCAGGGCGCCCAGTGCGGTGATGACCGATGGCTTCTCCATATCTCCACCGTATTGGAGATATGGAGATGGTCAAGCACCGCCAGTTCACTCCCTGACGGATGCGGTGTCCCGCCCGCCGCGCAGCCGCCCCAGGAGCGCCCGCGCCGGCGGCGCCAGCGTGCCGACGATCGGGATCATCGCGGCCCCGGCCAGCAGTCCGAAGAGCCCCGAGGCGGCGGCGGTGACCATCCATTCCGCCATGCCCCCGATGGCCGGTGCCGCGGCCCCCGCCGCCTCCGCCGCCCGGTGCACCGCATGCCCCACCATGCCCAGGTGGAAGGTCTCCAGCCCGTGGATGATGATGCTGCCGCCCACCCAGATCATGGCGGCCGTGCCCACCACCCCCAGCACCCTCAGGAAATAGGGCATCCCCAGCACCAGCCCGCGGCCCAGCCCCTGGGTGAGCGGCCGAAGCAGCCGGTCCGCCGCGCCCGGCTCCCCGGTCCCGCCGCCCAGGCCGGAGACCGGCCGCGCGTTCCGCGCCAGGGCGACGCCGAGGTCATCCGCCTTCACGATCAGCGCCACCCCGCCATAGACCAGCGCCGTCAGCGCCAGCCCCACCACGGCGAGCACGGCCACCTGCGTCACCAGCGAGGAATCGGGCACGGTGCCGAGGGTGATCGCCATGATCTCGGCCGAGAGGATGAAGTCCGTCTGGATCGCGGAGCGGACCTTCTGCTCCTCCAGCCGTTGCGGGTCGATCGGCGCCGCGCCGGTGGCCGCCTCATGCGCCTCGGCCCGGTGCGGCAGGATGGCGTGATAGACCTTCTCGCTGCCCTCATAGCAGAGATAGGCACCCCCGAGCATGAGGAGGGGGGTGATCAACCAGGGCGCCAGGGCGCTCAGCAACAGCGCCGCGGGCAGCAGGTACAGCAGCTTGTTCTTCACGGAGCCGAGCGCGATCCGCCCGACGATCGGCAGCTCGCGCGCGGCGGAGAAGCCGGTGAGGTAGCGCGGCGTCACCGCCGCATCGTCGATCACCACCCCCGCCGCCTTGGCGCCGGAGCGCGTGGCCTGGGCCGCCACGTCGTCCAGCGATGCCGCCGCCACCTTGGCCAGCCCCGCCACGTCGTCGAGCAATGCGATCAGGCCTGTGCTCATGGGGGCTCCTGCCGAAGAAGGCCGTATAACCGGCCGGCCCGCCCGGCGTTGCCGCGCGCCCATCCCCGCCCGAGGGAACCGGAGGGCGAAGCCCGCGTTTGCCGCCTGCCGAAACGCGGGGACCGGGGTGACGAGATGATGGCGAAGCGCAGGGGCCTGGAATGGCTCGCACGCCTCGGCTACGCGGCCCGCGGCCTCGTCAGCCTCTTGGTCGGCCTCATCGCCCTCCTCGCCGCGACCGGAGGCGGCGGCGAGGTGACGGGCTCCAAGGGCGCGCTGCAAACCCTTCCCTCGCAGCCCTGGGGCGGCGCGCTGCTGGTGGCCGTCGCCCTCGGGCTGTTCGGCTTCGCGCTCTGGCGGGCCATGCAGTCCCTCACGGACGCGGATGGGCTGGGCACGGGGTGGCACGCCCTGGCCGCGCGAGCGGGGCAACTCGTCTCGGCCGCCATCTATGTCGGCCTGGGCGTCTTCGCCCTCAGCCTTCTCATCGGCGCCCCTCCGCGCGGCGGGGAGGACCAGGCGGCGCGGGACTGGACCCGCTGGCTCCTCGCCCAGCCCTTCGGCCGCTGGCTGGTCGCGGCCGTCGGCGCCGCGGTGCTTGGCGCTGGGCTGGGCATGGCGGCCAAGGCCTGGACGGGCTCCTTCCGCCGCCATCTTTCCTGCGGGTCCGAGGTGGCGGGATGGGTGATCCCGCTGGGCCGCGCCGGCTATGCGGCCCGGGCGGTGGTCTTCGCGATCATCGGCGTGTTCCTCGCCGCCGCGGCCCTGCATGCCGACCCCAGCGAGGCGCGCGGCCTCGGAGGCGCCCTGCTGGCCCTGCAGCAGCAGCCCTTCGGGCGCTATGCCTTCGCCCTGGTCGCGCTCGGCCTCGCGGCCTTCGGCGCCTTCCAGTTCGCCGAGGCCCGCTACCGGCGGATCGCCGCGTAAGGCTGCCCCGGATGGCCCCGGGCCATCCGAACCCACCGACCCCGGCGTCGGCCTGTCCACAGGACGGGGCCCGGGGTGCGTCAGCCCTCGAGGCGCGCGCCCTCCAGCAGCACCGCCACCCGCTCCACCAGCCGCCCGGCCTCCACCGGCTTGCTCAGCAGGGAGAAGCCGCCGCTCACCGCGCCGCCCATGGCGATCTCGGCCGCGTCGGTGACGAAGCCGGTCAGCAGGATGGCGGGCAGGCCGGGCCGGCGGCGCTGCGCCTCCCGGATCAGCGCCAACCCGTCCATGCCGGGCATGGAGAGATCGGAGACGATCAGGTCCACCGCGGGGTCCTGGTCCAGCATTGCCAGCGCGGCGGGAGCCGATCCGGCCACCAGGACCTCGTAGCCCGCGATCTCCAGCTGCTCGGCCAGCACGGCGCGGATCAGCGCCTCGTCATCGACCAGCATGAGCCGGTGGCCGCCCTCCAGGCCAGGCTGCTCCGCCGCCGGCGGGGGCGGCGGGGGCGGCGCCAGGGTGTCCAGCGCCACGGGCAGCCAGAGGCTCACCTTCGTGCCCTGCCCCGGCGCGCTTTCGAGCGCCAGCCCGCCGCCGCTCTGCTCGGCGAAGCCCTTGGCCATGGAGAGGCCGAGCCCCGTTCCCTGGCCCGGGGACTTGGTGGTGAAGAAGGGCTCCGAAGCGCGGGCCAGCGTCTCCGCCGTCATGCCCTCTCCCGTATCCGCCACCGAGATGCGGAGATAGGCGCCGGGCCGCAGCCCGGCCGGATGCCCCGGCGCATCCCCCCCGGCCAGGATGTCCTCCCGGGCGGAGAGGGTGAGGGTGCCGTGGCCGGACATCGCATCCCGCGCATTGGTGGCGAGGTTCACCAGCACCGTCTCCAGCTGCCCCTTGTCGGCCAGCAGGGGCGGCAGCGCCCGGTCGGCCTGCACCCGCACCTGGATCCCGCCCCCCAGCGTATGGTCCAGGATCTCCCGCATGTTGGTGAGCAGCGCGGCGGCCTCCACGGGCTCGGCATGCAACGCCCCCCGGCGCGCGAAGGCGAGAAGCCGCCGGGTGATGGTGACGCCGCGCCCCGCCGCCTCGGTGATCATCCGCCCCAGCCGGCGCACGCCCTCCTCGTCCCCCGGCCGGCGCCCGATCAGGGCGGCGCCGCCCTGCACGGCCTGCAGCACGTTGTTGAAGTCGTGCGCGATGCCGCCGGCCAGCTGCCCCAGCGCCTCCATGCGCTGCGCCTGGGCCAGGCGCGCCTGCGTCGCCTCCAGGTCCCGCGTCCGCTCCAGCGTCAGCCGCTCCAGATCCTGCCGGCTGCGCGTCAGCACCTCCCGCGCCTCGACGATCTCCTGGATGTCGGTGAAGGAGCCGAACCAGCGCTGGATCCGCCCGGTCTCGTCCCGCACGGGCAGGGCGCGGGCGAGCACCCAGCGATAGGTCCCGTCATGCCGCCGGAGCCGACACTCCGCCTCGAAGGGCGCGCCGCTCCCGAGGCAGGCCTGCCAGCGCCCCGCCAGGACCAGGCGGTCCTCGGGATGGATCAGGCGCTGCCAGTCCTGTCCTTCCGCCTCCTCCGACCCGATGCCGGCGAAGGCGGCCCAGCGCGCGTTGAAATAGTCGTGCCGCCCCTCCGGCGTGGCGGACCAGACCATCTGCGGCATGGCATCGGCGAGGGTGCGGAAGCGCAGCTCGCTCTCCCGCAGGGCCTGCTCGGCCCGCCGGCGCTCGGCGAGGGTGGCGGAGAGGGTGCGGGCCAGGTCGTCGGCCTCGCGCAGGCCGGTGGTGCCGGCCATCGTCCCGGCCGCGGCACCGTCCAGCGCCAGGCCGGGCACGCGGCGGATGGCGGCGACCACCCGCCCCGCCAGCAGGAAGGCGACCAGCAGCCCGGCCCCCAGCACGATGCCCCCGGTCAGCGCCGAGCGAAGCAGGAAGGTCCGCAGCGGGTCGAGGAACACCTCCTCCGGCACATCCAGCTTCACGATGTAGCCGCTGACCGGCGCCCGGGCGAAGGCGATGGCGGAGGGCACCCCCTCCAGCGTCCGCGTGCCACGCGGCGCCATGCCGGAGGGCGCGCCCATGATGGCGTCCAGAACCCCTGGCGCGGGCAGCTTCCCCACCGTCTCGGCATCGCGGTAGGAGCGGATGACCGTCGCGCCCTTGCGGTCCTGCACGGAGGCGAAGCCCCCTGGCGGAAGGCCCGCGGCGGTGAGGATGCTGGCGAAGCGTTCCCGCGGCATGCCCACCCCCAGCGTGCCGAACGGCACGGCCGGCCCATCCTCCGCCGGGGCGGGCACGGCGGTGGCGACCGCCACGAGCGGCCCGGCCGCGCCCTGCGCCACGAAGAGGTCGGACAGCTCAGCCCGGCCGGATGCCAGGGCGGCGGCGATATGCGGATGCGGCGGCGCGAACCCGCCCCGGCGTTCGCCGGGCGCCCAATGCGTGTCCAGCAGCCGTTCCCCATCCGCCCGGAGCAGGCGCAGCAGGACCTGGGGGGTTCCGGGCGGCAGATCCGCCGACAGCAGGCTTGCCGCGTTGCGCATCTCGGCCTCGAAGGCGTCGAGATCGCCCCGGGCGAGCACGCCGGAGCCGGCCAGCGCGCCGGCCACGGTCGCCGCGCGCTCGAACTCCCGGTCCACCAGCTGCGCCAGCGCCTGGGCCTGGGCGACGAGCTGCGCCTCGGCCCGGTGCCGCTCGGTCTCGTACTGGTCCCAGAGGGAGGCGGCGCCGAGCAGGACGAGGGGAAGCGTGACGGCGGTCACGAGGAGCATGAGGCGGCGCGACAGGGGCACGCCCCGCGGAAGGCTGGGCAGCCAGGCCGGAGCCGCGGCCGCTGGCCCCGTCATTCCCGGCACGGCCTTGGTGCGGGGCAACCGTCCGGTGATCGCTTGAATCGGCACGCTCTTCTTCTGCCTCACGGCAGCCCGCCACCGCGCACCTGCAGGCGGGCTATCGGCTGAACGGCGCCAGGATAGACCACAAACGAAAACGTGAGCACCCCTTTCTTGCCGCATCGCGGGCCTCCCCACGGCCCGCGATGCGGCGGGGACGAAGCCCATGGCAGCGGGCGGAGGGGGCCGTTCGCCAGGGCGGGCGGAAGGACTGCGGGCGGACCCGCAGCCCCCCCCGGGGCACCCGTCAGAACAGGGCGGAAGGCGCCACGGTGGAACCGGTGCCGCCCTGGATCTTCAGCGGCTGCACGGCGAAGGCGAACTCGTATTGCCGCCGCTGCGCCAGCACATCCAGCTTCATGTTCTCCAGCAGGTGCACGCCGTGCACGGCCAGGGCCAGCTGATGCACCGGCAGGCTCGCATCGGGCATGGTCTTGGAGGGCGCGCATTCCACCGGCCAGTTGTCCGAGCCCATCAGCATCGGGTTCTGGCGGATGATCCATTCCGCGGCCGCCACGCCCAGCCCGGGGCAGGAGGCGACGTAGCGCGCGTTGTCGCGGGCCCCGAGCAGCCCCCAGCCCGTGTGGATGAGGACGGCATCCCCCTCCTCGATCCGCGTGTTCTGCCGGGCCAGCGCCTGCTCCAGATCCGCCGGGGTGATTTCATAGGTGTCGGGCAGGGTCGCCACGCCCTTCAGCGCCGCGACATCGATCAGCACGCCGCGCGTGAAGATCGTGCCCACCCGGTCCACGCCCATCTCGGTGAAGCCGTTGCGGCTGGAGATGCGCGGGATGTTGACGCAGTTGTAGCCCTCATCCCCGATGGTCTGGTGCGGGAAGGCGTCGAGCTGCGTGCCCACCTGCGCGATCTCGGCCACCACCAGCTCCTCGTTGGAACCGCGGCGGTTCGGCTCGGGGTTCATGAAGGTGCGCTTCAGATGCACGTCGAAGCGGCGCGTGCCGAAGAAGGGCATGGTCTGGGCCAGGATCTGCCCGCATTCCACGATCTCGCCCGTGCGAATGAGCTGCGCGGCGCGCTTGGCGCGTTCGGGCGTCATCAGGTTCATGGAGCCGCGGCGGTCGGCCGCGCACCAGCGCGAGGGGCAGCGATCGGCCGCGGCCGGCGGCGACCAGCGCTGCGCCTCCTGCGCCTGCACGGCGGAGGCGAACAGCCCGTGCATCCCGGCACAGGCGAGGCAGGCCGTGCCGAACAGGGTCTTGCGGCGCGATAAGATGGTCATCTGGCATTCCTCCCGGCGCGCTCTCCGGCCATGATGCATGGCTTCGGGCGGCCAGGGCCCAGCATGGCGGGAGGAAGGGGCGCGGGCCTACACCATCCCGCCCTGCCGCAACCCCGGGGCTGTCCTTTCGCGATCAAAACCGCTTGCGCATTCCGCCGCGCGGCACGAGGGATGGGAGTGAGACGCCTTGGGACAGCTGCGCATCTGGGGTCGGTCCAATTCGGTCAATGTGCAGAAGGTGCTGTGGGGCTGCGACGAGCTGGGCCTTCCCTTCGAACGCCTCGACGCCGGCATGCAGTTCGGCGTGGTGGATTCCCCCGAATACCGCGCGCTGAACCCGAACGGGCGGGTGCCGACCCTCGTGGACGGGGATGTGGTGATGTGGGAATCGAACAGCATCCTCCGCTACCTCGCCCTGCGCGAGATCGAGCGGAAGCCGGGTTCCGAAGCCCGCCTCCTCTACCCCGCCGGCGCCGCGGACCGCGCGCGGGTGGAGCGCTGGATGGACTGGACGCTTTCCACCATGCAGCCCGCCGAGCGCCCGCTTTTCTGGGGCCTGGTCCGCACGCCGCCGGCCGAGCAGGACTGGGCCGGCATCAATGCCGCCGCCCAGGCGACCGGCGCGGCCTGGGCCGTGGTGGATGCGCATCTCGCCGGGGGCCAGGGCTATCTGGAGGGGGCGGGCTTCACCCTCGCCGACATCGTCCTCGGCTCCTATGTCCGCCGCTGGTTCGCCATGCCGGTGGAGGGCCGCCCGGAACTGCCCGCCCTGCGCCGCTGGCACGACCGCCTGGCCGAGCGCCCGGCCTTCCAGCGCCACCTCGGCATGCCTCTCTCCTGAACGGCGGCGCCCCGGGCCACCATCCCGGTGTCATCAGCCGGCAACAGGGCTGACGCCATGCTGTAGCCACCGCGCACTAAGGGTCCGCCGCCTTCGGACCCTTTCGCGGACAGCATGCCCTCCTCCTCCAGCTCCCCACGCAACGTGCTGCTGGTCGTCGTCGACCAGTGGCGCGCCGATTTCGTCCCCGCCCTCGGCGCCGGCTTCCTGAAGACCCCGAACCTCGACCGGCTCTGCCGCGAGGGCGTGACCTTCCGCAACCACGTCACCAACACCGTGCCCTGCGGCCCGGCGCGGGCGAGCCTGCTGACCGGCCTGTACCTGATGAACCACCGGGCGGTGCAGAACACCGTGCCGCTGGATGCGCGCCACACCAACCTGGCCAAGGAGCTGCGGCGCATCGGCTACGACCCGGCGCTGATCGGCTACACCACCACCACCCCCGACCCGCGCACGACCGGCGAGCGCGACCCGCGCTTCACCACGCTGGGCGACCTGATGGACGGCTTCCGCGCCGTGGGCGCCTTCGAGCCGACGATGGACGGCTATTTCGGCTGGCTGGCGCAGAAGGGATTCGAGCTCCCCCCGAACCGCGAGGATATCTGGCTGCCCGAGGGTGAGGACAGCCTGCCCGGCGTGACCAGCCGCCCCAGCCGCATCCCCGCCGAGTTCTCCGACACCGCCTACTTCACCGAGCGGGCGCTGACCTATCTGAAGGGCCGCAACGGCAAGCCCTGGTTCCTGCATCTCGGCTACTACCGCCCGCATCCGCCCTTCATCGCCCCCGCGCCCTACCACGCCATGTACCGGCCGGAGGACATGCCGGCGCTGCACCGGCGCGAGACCTGGCAGGAGGAGGCCGGGCAGCACCCGCTGTTGAGCTTCTACCTGCGCGGCATCAGCCAGGGCTCCTTCTTCCACGGCGCCGGCGGCGCCGCGACGGAGCTGGATGCGGGCGCCATCGCCCAGATGCGCGCCACCTATTCCGGCATGATCTCGGAGGTGGATGCCGCGCTCGGCCAGGTGATCGCGCATCTGGACGAGACGAACCAGTGGAAGGACACGCTGGTCATCTTCACCTCCGACCATGGCGAGCAGCTGGGCGACCACTACCTGCTCGGCAAGGTCGGCTACCATGACGAGAGCTTCCGCATCCCGCTGGTGATCAAGGACCCCGACGCGCCCGCCGGCACCGCCGGCCGCATCGAGGACGCCTTCACCGAAAGCGTGGATGTGATGCCGACCATCCTCGAATGGCTGGGCGGCGAGACGCCGCGCAACGCGGATGGCCATTCCCTGCTGCCCCTGGTGGCCGGGGAGAAGCCCGCGGACTGGCGTGACCACCTCTTCTACGAATACGACTTCCGCGACGTCTTCTATTCCCGCCCCGAGGACGACCTCGGCCTGCACATGGACGACTGCTCGCTCTGCGTCGTGCAGGACGGGCGCTGGAAATACGTGCATTTCGCCGCCCTGCCGCCGCTCCTCTTCGACCTGGAGAAGGACCCGCACGGGTTCCACAACCTGGCGGACGACCCCGCCCATGCCGGCGTGGTGCGGGACTACGCCCAGCGCGCCCTCTCCCACCGCATGCGCCATGCCGAGCGCACGCTCACCCATTTCCGCGCCACCCCCAAAGGCCTTGAGGAGCGTAACCCGTGATGCTGTCCCGCCGCCCCCTCCTGCTCGGCGCCGCCGCCGCGGCTTCGAGCAACCTTCCCCTGGCGCGCTTCGCGATCGGCCAGTCCGACCAGCGCCCCTCCATCAACATCGCCGTCCAGAAGATCTCCAACTCCAACACGCTGGAGGTGCTGCGCGAGCAGTCCAACGTGGGCGAACGGATCTTCTTCTCCTCCCTCTGGGAGGGGCTGATCGGCCGTGACTGGCTGAACGAGCTCAAGACCGTCCCGATGCTCGCCACGGAGAGGCGGCGCATCAGCGACAGCGTGGTGGAGCTGACGCTGCGCGAGGGCGTGCGTTTCCACAACGGCGACGTGATGACGGCCGAGGACGTGGCCTTCTCCTTCGGCCGCGAGCGCATGTTCGGCGACACCCAGCCCACCGCCCAGGGCCGCACCATCTCCGTGCGCGGCGACATCATCCCCTCCCCCGCCCAGCGCGAGCTGCCGGCTGAGGTCACGGGCGTCGCCCGCCGCTCCTGGCCCGCGCTGGAGCGGGTGGAGATCGTGGATGCCCGCACCGTGCGCTTCCACAACGCCACCCCCGACGTGACGCTGGAGGGCCGCCTTTCGCGCTTCGGCAGCGAGATCATCTCCCGCCGCGCCTATCAGGAGGCCAATGGCTGGTTCGACTGGGCGCGCAAGCCCGTCCTCACCGGCCCCTACAAGGTGGTGGAGTTCCGCCCGGACCACTCCCTCACCCTCGTCTCGCATGACGAGTACTGGGGCGGCCGCCCGCCGCTGCGCCAGATCCGCTTCCTGGAGGTCCCCGAGGTGTCCGCCCGCGTCAACGCGCTGCGCACGGGCGAGGTGCAGTTCGCCTGCGACATCCCGCCGGACCAGATCGCGGGGATCGAGCGCGAGCGCGCCTATGAGGTGCAGGGCGGCACCATCCTGAACCACCGCCTGACCTGCTTCGACAAGAACCACGCCGCCCTGCGCGACCCGCGCGTGCGCCGCGCCTTCACCCATGCCATCGACCGCAAGGCGATCGTGGACAGCCTCTGGGGTGGCCGGACCGTCATCCCCCGCGGCCTGCAGTTCGAATACTATGGCGAGATGTATGTGCAGGACTGGGAGGTGCCGAAGTTCGACCAGGCCGAGGCCCGGCGTCTGCTGCGCGAGGCGAACTACAAGGGCGACCCCATCCCCTATCGCCTGCTGAACAACTACTACACGAACCAGACCCCCACCGCGCAGATCCTGGTGGAGATGTGGCGCCAGGTCGGGCTGAACGTCTCCATCGACATGAAGGAGAACTGGTCCCAGATCCTCGAGCGCGGCGACAGCCGCGCCGTGCGCGACTGGTCCAACTCCGCGCCCTTCAACGACCCCGTCTCCTCGCTCGTCGCGCAGCATGGCCCGAACGGCCAGCAGCAGCAGGTGGGGGAGTACAGCAATGACGAGCTGAACCGCCTCTCCGTGGAGCTGGAGACGGGCACGGACCGCGCCCGCCGCAAGCAGGCCTTCCGCCGGATGCTCGAGATCGCCGAGCGCGAGGACCCGGCCTATACCGTGCTGCACCAGAACGCGACCTTCACCGCCAAGCGGCGCGACATCAAGTGGCGGGCGGCCCCGGCCTTCGCCATGGATTTCCGCCAGGGCAACTGGGGCTGATCCCGATGCCGGTCCTCTCCCGTCGCACCGCGCTGGCTTCCGCCGGCGCGGCCCTCGCCCTGCCTCGCTTCGCCATCGCGCAGGCCGACCAGCGCCCCTCCGTGACCGTGGCGGTCCAGAAGATCGCCAACACGAACACGCTGGAAACCCTGCGCGAGCAGTCGAATGTCGGCACCCGCCATGGCGGGTCCTATGGCGAGGCGCTGATCGAGCAGGACTGGCTCGGCGATCTCACCCTGCAGCCCGGCCTGGCCACGGAATGGCGCCGGGTGGACGACCGCACGCTGGAATTCACCCTTCGCCCCGGCGTGCGCTTCCATGACGGACGGGAGATGACGGCGGAGGATGTCGCCTTCTCCTTCGGCCCGCAGCGCATGTGGGGCGCGGACCCGGCCGCGGCCCGCAACCTCTTCGGCAATGTCCCCGGCCGCACGGGCGGCAAGGAGCCGCCGCCCGAGGCCGCCGCCATCGCCCGCCGCACCTATCCCGGCTTCGAGCGGATCGAGGTGGTGGATGCGCGCACCGTCCGCTTCGTCAACCGCATCCCCGATCCGGCGCTGGAGGGGCGGCTGTCCCGCACCACCGGCATGGTCCTTTCCCAGGCCGGCTTCGATGCCGCCAGTTCCTGGCTCGACTGGGCCCGCAGGCCCGTGGGCACCGGCCCCTACAAGGTGGCCGAGTTCCGCCCGGACCAGTCCCTCACCCTCGTCGCGCATGACGACCACTGGCGCGGCCGCCCGCCGCTGCGCCAGATCCGCTTCCTCGAGGTGCCGGAGGTCTCCGGCCGCATCAACGCGCTCCTCTCCGGCGAGGCCGATTTCGCCTGCGACATCCCGCCCGACCAGATCGGCGCGCTGGACCGCTCCGCCCGGCATGAGGTGGTGGGCGGCCCGATCATGAACCACCGCATCACGGTTTTCGACAAGTCGCACCCGAGCCTGCGCGACGCGCGCATCCGCCGCGCCTTCACCCATGCGATCGACCGCAAGGCGATCACGGAGGCCCTCTGGGCCGGCCGCGCGCCGGTGCCGCCGGGGCTGCAATTCGCCTATTATGGCCCCATGCTGGTGGAGGGCTGGGAAGCCCCGCGCTTCGACCCCGCCGAGGCCCGCCGCCTGCTGCGCGAGGCGAACTACCGGGGCGAGCCGATCCCCTATCGCCTGCTGAACAACTACTACACCGCCCAGGTGCCCACTGCGCAGATCCTGGTGGAGGGCTGGCGCGCGGTCGGGCTGAACGTGGTGATCGAGATGAAGGAGAACTTCCCGCAGGTTCTCTCCAATGCCGGCGCGGGCACGCCCGCCGGGCGCGGCGTGCGGGACTGGTCCAACTCCGCCTCCTTCAACGACCCCGTCGCCTCCCTCACGGCCCAGCACGGGCCGGAAGGGCAGCAATGGCAGATCGGCGAGTGGCGCAACGAGGAGTTCGGCCGCCTCTCCGCCGTGCTGGAGGGCTCCATGGACCGCGAGGAGCGCCGCCGCGCCTTCCGCCGCATGCTCGAGATCGCCGAGCGCGAGGACCCCGCCTACACGGTGCTGCACCAGACCCTGAACTTCACCGCCAAGCGCCGGGACCTTCCCTGGAAGGCCGGGCAGTCCTTCTTCATGGACTTCTCCGCCCGCAACTGGGGCGCCTGATGCACCCGCTGGTCGAGATCCGCGGCCTCACCGCCGCCTTCGACGGCATCCCCGCCCTGCGCGGCGTGGACCTGACCATCGGGCGTGGGGAAGCCGTGGCGCTGGTGGGGGAATCCGGTTGCGGCAAGTCCGTCACCTGGCTCGCCGCCCTCGGTCTCCTGCCGGGCAAGGCGAAGGTGGGCGGCAGCGTGCGGCTGGACGGGCAGGAGATCCTGCACGCCGCCCCTTCCGTGCTGGACGAGGTGCGCGGCGGCCGCGTGGCGATGATCTTCCAGGATCCCGCCAGCAGCCTGAACCCCGTCCACCGCATCGGCCGCCAGATCACCGAGGCGCTGCGCCTGCATCGCGGCATGGCGGGCGCCGCCGCGCGCGAGGAGGCGCGCCGCCTGCTGGACCGTGTGGGCATGCCCGATGCGCGCCGCCGGCTGGATGCCTATCCGCATGAGCTCTCGGGCGGGCAGAACCAGCGCGTGATGATCGCCATGGCCCTCGCCGGCCAGCCGGAGCTTCTGGTGGCCGACGAGCCCACCACGGCGCTGGACGTGACCATCCAGGCGCAGATCCTCGAACTGCTCGCCGAGATCCGCCGCGACACCGGCATGGCGCTCGTCCTCATCTCCCACGACCTCGGGGTGGTGGCGGAGACCTGCGAGCGGGTCTGCGTCATGTATGCCGGCCGGATCGTAGAGGAGACGGCCGCCGCCGACCTCTTCGCCGCCCCCGCGCATCCCTATGCCGCCGGGCTGCTCGCCGCCCTGCCGCCCATCGACGGCCCGCGCCACCCGCTGGCCGCCATCCCCGGCGGCGTGCCGGAGCCCTGGGCCATGCCGCCCGGCTGCCCCTTCGCCCCGCGCTGTCCGCGCCATGTCGCGGCCTGCGACGCCGCGCCGCCCGCGCTGATGACCGTGGCCCCCGGCCACCGCGCCGCCTGCATCCGGCCGATCGAGCCGGCGCGCAACCCGGAGCTGATCCCGGCATGATCGACCCCGCGCCCGAGCCGCTGCTGCACGCCCAGGGCCTCGTCCGCCGCTACACCATGCGCCAGGGCTTCTTCGGCCGCCCGGTGGAGGTGCGCGCGGTGGATGGCGTCTCCCTCACCCTGCATCGCGGCCGCACGCTCGGCCTGGTGGGGGAATCCGGCTGCGGCAAGTCCACCACCGGCCGCATGGTGCTGGGGCTGGAGGTGCCCGATGCCGGTGGCGTCGCCTTCCGCAACGAGCAGATGCCGCATCCCGCCTCGCCGGAATGGCGGCGCCTGCGCGCGCGGATGGCGATGGTCTATCAGGACCCGCTCGGTGCCCTCGACCGCCGCCTTGATATCGGCACCCAGGTTGCCGAACCGCTGGAGATCCACGGCATCGGCACCCGCGCCGACCGCCCCGCGCGGGTGGAGGCGCTGCTGCGCGATGTGGGGCTGCGCGCCGACCATGCGGCGCGCTATCCGCATGAGCTGTCCGGCGGCCAGCGCCAGCGCGCCGTCCTCGCCCGCGCCCTCGCCACCGGCCCGGACCTGCTGGTCTGCGACGAACCGATCAGCGCGCTGGACGTGTCCATCCAGGCCCAGGTCATGAACCTCCTCTCCGAGGTCCAGGCCCGCACCGGCATCTCCATGCTCTTCATCTCGCACGACCTGCGCGCGGTGCGGCAGATGAGCCACCGCGTCGCGGTCATGTATCTCGGCCGGGTGGTGGAGGAGGGCGAGCCCGACGACGTGCTGCACGCCCCCGCGCATCCCTATGCCCAGGCCCTCGTCTCCGCCATCCCGCATCCCGGCCGCAAGGGCGGCCGCATCGTGCTGCGGGGCGACCCGCCCAACCCCGCCGCCCGCCCGCCCGGCTGCGCCTTCCACCCGCGCTGCGCCTTCGCCGCCGCCCTCTGCGCCCGCGAGGTTCCGGCGCTGAAGCGCCGCGCCGGCGATGGCCGGCTGGTGGCCTGCCATGTGGCCCATGGCGAGGTGGCGCCGAACGAGGGCGTGGTGCCCACCGCCCTCTCCCAACCCCTGCCCACGCGCGAGGCCGCCTGATGCTCCGCTTCCTCGGCCTGCGCCTCGGCCGCGCGCTGCTGACCCTCGCTCTGGTCGTCACCTTCGCCTTCGTGGTGCTCCGCCTCTCCGGCGATCCCGCGCTGCTCATCATGTCCGCCGACGCGCCGCCGGAGGCCATCGCCGCCTTCCGCCGCGCCTGGGGCCTCGATGACCCGCTCTGGGAGCAGTATGTCCGCTACTTCGCCGCCATCTTCCGTGGCGACCTCGGCCAGTCGATGCGCGACGGCCGCCCGGCGATCGAGCTGGTGGCCGAGCGCATTCCCGCCACCCTGGCCCTCACCCTTCCCGCCCTGCTGATCAAGATCGGCCTGGGCATCCCGGCCGGCGTCTATGCCGCGCTCCACCGCAACTCCTTCGCCGACCGCGCGGTGATGCTGCTGGCGGTGGCGGGCTTCACCGTGCCCTCCTTCGTGCTCGGCCTCGTGCTGGTGCTGGTCTTCGCCGTCACGCTGGGCTGGCTGCCCTCCGGCGGGCAGGAGAGCTGGCGGCATGCGATCCTGCCCGTGGTCACGCTCGGCATCGGCGGCGCCGCCGTGCTGGCGCGCTTCACCCGCTCCGCCATGCTGGAGGTGCTCGGCCAGCCCTATATGCGCACGGCCCTGGCCAAGGGCGTGCCCTGGCATGTGGCGGTGCGCCGGCACGCCCTGCCCAACGCCGCCATCCCCACCGTCACCATCGTCGGCTTCATGGTGGGCAGCCTGCTCGCGGGCGCGGTGGTGGTGGAGAGCGTCTTCTCCTGGCCCGGCGTGGGCCGGCTGCTCGTGGTGGCCGTGGCGAACCGCGACCTGGCGGTGGTGCAGTGCATCCTGCTTCTCGTCGCCGCCACCATGGTCACCGCCAACCTGATCGTCGACCTGCTGTACGGTGCCCTGGACCCGCGCCTGCGCGTGGCGCCGAAGGGAGCCAGCGCCTGATGTCCGACATCACCCTGAACACCGCCGCCGCGCCCGCGGCCGCCGCCCCGCCCGCCCGCAAGCGGGCCCGCATGCCCGCCATGGTGGTCTTCGCCATTGCCTGGCTGGCGCTGATGCTCCTCACCGCCCTCGCGGCGGATCTCGTCAGCCCCTATTCCTACACGGCGCTGGACCTGCGGAACCGGCTGACGCCGCCCATCGGTCTGGGCGGGGAATGGGTGCATCCGCTGGGCACGGACGAGCTGGGGCGCGACGTGCTCTCGCGCCTTATCCAGTCCATCCGCATGAGCCTGCTGATCGCCTTTGGCGCCACCGCGATCGGCGCCGTGCTCGGCGTCTCCCTCGGCTTCCTCGCCGCGCATTTCCGCGGGATGGTGGAACAGGCGGTGCTGGCGCTGGTGGATTTCCAGGCGGCCATGCCCTTCCTCATCCTCGCGCTGTCGGTGCTGGCCTTCTTCGGCAACTCGCTGCCGCTCTTCATCTGCCTCCTCGGCCTCCATGGCTGGGAACGCTACGCCCGCATCGCCCGCGGCCTCGCCGTCTCGGCCGGGGCGCAGGGCTATGCCGCGGCGGTGCGGCAGCTCGGCGCCTCGCCCTGGCGCGTCTATGGGCGCCACGTCCTGCCGAATATCGCCTCCACCCTCATCGTCTCGATGACCCTCGCCTTCCCCGAGATCATCCTGCTGGAAAGCGGCCTCTCCTTCCTCGGCCTCGGCGTGCAGCCGCCCATGACCTCACTGGGCAACATGGTCGGCTACGGGCGCGAATACCTGACCCGCGCGCCCTGGATCCTGCTGGCGCCCTCATCGGTGATCGTGCTGACCACCCTCTCGGTCAGCCTGCTGGGCGACTGGCTGCGAGACCGGCTGGACCCGACGCTGCGGTAAGATCCTGGAGAGAGGCGCGGCTTCCCAGAGAGGGCTCCGCCCTCTCCGGACCTCACCCGCCAAGGGCCTGAGGCCCTTGGAACCCCGTCTGACTGCCGTGGATACCCTGATCGAAGGGCTCTCTGCTCAGGAGTGCCCTTCCTGCCTTTGCAGTCGCCTCGGGTCATGGACCCGAGGCGC